>Ga0181612_117785_pt1 | contig 34041 bp, 21 predicted proteins | sample HoacroProtozoa21_FD_119630 | JGI IMG/M metagenome (GOLD analysis project Ga0181612, IMG submission 119630) | Hoatzin crop microbial communities from Cojedes, Venezuel. Combined Assembly of Gp0051906, Gp0051904, Gp0051908 | reverse complement strand
TCCATGTGACTAGTCCCAGTCGAACAGCAAAGATCAAGCAAGCCATTGCCAGTAGAACAACTAGAAAAGACGTGCAGAAGCATGTTAGTACATGAGAGAAAGATCTGTGCTTCTCATCATACCCCAGCTCCCAATACAGGGGACATTCAGCAAAAGAGGAAAAAAGAACCCCCCCTGTATAAAAGTCATTACCCCCCATCAGAGTTGTATTTCACAGAGCTCAGTTTCACTGCTTTCCAGTCAAACTCACCAAATGCTGCCAGGTCAAAGCATGTCTAAGAGGGGGAGGCTTTATGAACACAGGAATAAAAATGCATTACATTAACAAAACACTCCAAGAATAGTCAAACTATGTAAAGAAACATGCACTAGTCTGGGAAAAGCACATTCGTGTCCTACCAGCCAAACTAGCTGAACCACTAAGAGTAAAGTTTTGCTGGTAAAAATGCACTTACTGCAGGAACACAGATGTCTGCCAGAGATCACACATACCTCCACATTCCTGGTGGCTGTAACCATCAGGAGAGGAGTCTCCAGTGCCCTCATGCCTTTGACAGACAAGCTCTGCTAAATTCTGCTGGATGCTTTTAGGCATTACCAGGCTCCTGCTGCCTTTACAGCAAAAAGGAATGTGTACTGGAGTGGCTGTAATGGTGGTATCAGCTCAGAAATTAGCTTTAGTCAACGGTAGATGGCAGTGGGAAGGTTGAAGCGTGGGAACGTGTTCCCTTCTGCTGACCCTACAGTGGGAACAGGCATCTCTGACTGCTACAGCAGAATTCAGAGTTCATACAGCCCAGTTCCTTTCAAGCCAGCATATAACTAGTCATAATGGCATAGCTTTTTCCAGGCTGTGACTGTACAGTATTCAGACAGCTTAAGCCCTTTTACAACAGATGACTACACTCAACTCAGCTGCAGTGGCCTGCAGTAGACATATAATCCCAGGAAAACTTGTTAAGGCTAGCCTGAGCTCTGCTTAGGAAAGGAATATGTGCAGGGTTTTGCATAGTGAAATTTAGATAAAACTCCTCCTTGGGTCAGAAACCTACTCTCTGCTGCTATATGCCAAGGGATATAATGCTAATGGAATTCCACAGCCTTCATGCCAGTCCTGCTCTTGCTTTGGCCCACCATGCATTGGTGGAGATACCAGCAGAGGACTCAAGTGGATGATGGAGAATTGTAGGGCAAACTATCGCACTGGAAAGGGAGCTTGAGGCAACACAAGGTTTGAATCCAGCCCCAGCACTCATTGTCAATGATTTCTGCTCTACTCTTTACTTTGCAAAATGAACACCTTCTAATAAATCCCTAGTTATGCTTTTTATAAGTAATACTTTCCAAGAGGCAAGTATGCCTTTCTGCCCCTTATACACAGGAAAGATGTGGAAGTGTTTACTGGCCTTCTTTTACAAGAGTTGGAAGTAGTCCAAAAGATTCACCTATAAAAATGTTGTTGGTCGTTGGGGATGAAAATGAGAAATTCTTGCATGTGCTGCCAGTCAGAGCTATTATGACCACTGGGTAGATGGTAAGGTTATAGCGGACATGCTTGTCAAGGAAGAAGTTTTCTAGATAAAACCTGTGAAGAAAGAGAGTCACCAGACTAAGCATTTTCTCAGTACCTTTTCTTCGACAGAAAGTTTAATACTGGAATTGGACAAAGAATGTTTTTTCTGCAGGCTAGTTTGGACCAGAGTCTGAAATTGTTCATTTACTAAAATTCAGAAGATTAATTAAAAAATTATCTAGAGGTAAGTTTAGGGAAAAAAAAAAAAAAGAGCTGTGTTTCATATGTTTACCATATCAAGCCCTCACCTGTGAGCCTAGGTTGGGCTCATGTAAGTTGTGGCAACCTGGTTCCTGGCCCACAGCATGTACTTATTGGCATTGCTGAGGGTCACGAAAGAAAAGTGCTGCCCCAGGCTCCCTGTTCACCTGCTATGAATTATAACATAGGCCTTTGTACTCAATGTTGGTACAGGGACAGACTATGACAGAATTGGTTCAACTGAGGTTCAATCCATTTGTGAGAGTTGGAAGAGGTCTTTCAGGCTTGGTGAGAACCTCCAAGTTTGCTTACCATATCACTAGATCAAGAGCAAGGATGCTTAGAGCAGCAGTTGTTGCAGTCTCGTTGGACACATTCCACTTGTAGATCAACACAATAGAAAAGTTCAGCAGAGTGGCAATGGTGGTCCATGTTGCATACAGCGCCAGCCCATTCTGTACCTGCCATATAGCACAGCAAGATGACAAACAGTGATAAAGAAAGTAATTCCTGTTTGTCTTTTGTGACCCATAGGTCCTGGGACAGTTAAGTCAGCCTTCTGGACCTAGCTGCAGAAGTCGTCCCTTGACACAGAGAAGAGTTGAATCTTTGGAGTCCCCAAAGTAGCTCAGAGATCCATCCCAGTGGCAGGTGCAGATGTTTCTCACCCGCACCCCAAAGTGGACAGTCTACCTGGCTGCCCAGCCCAGTTGTTGCAGGCTGCTGTAACTGGCAGAGAACTGTTTTTTGAATCTCAACAAGCTCATAGCAAACGACTTTGCTATGTGGAGCCTGCAGCAGGCAATATCAAGGACTGGAGTCACTCCTGAGAGTGGATGGGGAATCCAGCTATTCCCAGTTCCTTGTGTTATACTGGTGTCTCAGGAACTGAAATACAAAGATGTAAACTGAGCCTGCTCCCAGTTTGGGCCAAGAGATTTAGAGACATTTCCAGCAGAGTCAGTAAGAACTTTTCTGTGCAGACTCCCAGCTTTACAGACTCCCTCTCCACTGGAGACCATCCTGGCTCCTTTGACATGCTTTTTCAGCTGATCCACTTTCTCACTGAGCAATGCCAACATCAAGCAAGGGAACCAAAAGTGGTTGAAGCACACATAGCAGGCACGGGAGGAACTGCAGTGTGAGGCATTCTGTGTGAGTAGGAAGGGTCTGGGGACAGCAGGTTGGAGCTAGGAAAGAGGAACCAGGAGGGAATCGAGGAGTGATGGAGTATGTTTATCTTATTTTCTCTGTGCAGTTTGCCAAACATCCACGCTTCTCAGACAGCTGAAGAGTAATTTTCTTCCAGAACTTGGCAGAACTCAGAAAGGCAGCTGTATTTGAAACCTTGAGCAGCGTACACTTCCCCATATACGAAATTAATAAATTTTTGTAGTCATATGACAGGGACATCACCATTAGCTATAGCAACAGAAGTCACCCTTAGCAATGGCTTTTCCTTCTGCAAGAAATAGTTGTCTCTCCACCCCAAACACAAGACTGGGGTGAAGTTTTCATATATCACTGAAAACTTCATTCTGTAGTAGCTGGAGAAGTACAAGGGATATACCTTGCTCTGAATTGTTCCCATGATGTCTGATAGGAAACTGAGATGCAATTAAACCTGCATATATCTGCAGCAGACGTAAGTTAAAGTCAGGGCAGAAATCTTCCCTTACTCATTACTCATCTCCTGTCATTGACTTTTTCATTCTTGACACCTTCAGCAGCTTTTTTTTTTTTTAGCATTTACCAACAGCAGACTCCCAAATGCCACCTACTAGGATGCGGATGATCCAGAGCTCAGCTTTGTGACCCTTCATAAGCCACGAAGAATGGATGCTCAGTGCTCGGTGTGAAATGAAGAGGGCGGCACAGGTAGTAAGAGTGATGGCTGCCAGGAGCACCAGGGCTGGGAGGAGGTATCTAGGACAAAGATACATGGACACACACAATGTACAATATACTTTTTCAGTGGTGTCACAATGCCTTAATTTGTAGCTTTAGTGTCTGGCCTTTACTGACTTTAGGTTAATTTGCCTTTAATAAAGGTAATCACTACATGTAGCCCTCATTTTAACATACTGCTGGTTTACTCTGTTAATCACAAAGTTATTTTCCTGACTGCAGCTGATTTCTTCACCTCTTGACAACAGTGCTATTATGAGCCCTTCATGTCACCATGATTACGAAAAAGATCCAAGGCAAGGAGCTTAACTGTATTTATGAAGAAAGGCATGGCCCCTGTGTTACCTGTGCAGAAACAGACAGAAGAACAGCCACTCTGAGGAGATCTTGGACAATAACAAATCTACCTCAGAGGCAAGATTAAAGCATCATAACCCCAATTTCTATGAAAGCTGTCTTTTGCCAAGGCCTGCCATAGAGTTTTACAGGTGTGATTAAGTGTTCACTCATAGGGAAAAGTGCAAAATGAAGTATTGGGATAGTCCCAACAAAATGGTTAGAACGCATTTGTAACAAAAAGCAACTTACTCTCGGTCCCACAGAAACAGCCATCCTACATTGAAGCCATTATTCAGAATCCACACCACATAAAAAGGTATTGGCAACAAGTCCGGCTTTAGGTAAACACATCCAATTTCATTCCTGCTAGGAAAAAGTTGGATATGGAGAAAGGGAAACAATGCCTGCATTGACCAGCCAGATTTTCCTGGCTTTATTCTCCTTGTAGAGATAGGGACTATGGTAAAGTTAAGCATTCAAGCTTAAATCAGACTATTTCTCCTCTGCGGCCTTCTCTGATGCAAAGTACAGTCTCTGTGGCTTTCCACATCAGGGCATTGTCCCATGGTGCAGAACTTCCTGCTGGTCTCTGCACCACCACAGATTTAGTGGGTGCTAAGAACTGCTCCACAGATGCTGCAAAACTTGTGCCACTGGTGGTGGTAGCAGTGGTATGATCATGGGATTTTAGCCCAGTTCCCAGGGAAAAAGGCTTACGGGGTCATAATGTGCTTGCACATATATGTACGTGGACTTGATCACTTTTGTGCAAACATACTTTATTCTTCCTTCAACTTCAGTGTTGCCCAGTATCAACTGAGCAACGGCTTACAAGTCATGTGAAAACAGCAGATACACAAGACAAACTAAGCAGTTCTTGTTCCCCTTTGACAGAAGAGCTGCAATGTAAGTCCATCCCACAAAAGACATCACTGAATATTACAGATATTGCATGATACTGCAAGAAGTAGTTAATGATCTCATAGCCCCAGGAAAAGCTTTGAGTCCAGTTCAATCCCCCAAGAGACTTCCCAATGGCAATTCTCTGATCTCTAACAAGTAAGACTCAAAGTATTAACTCCTTAACTCATTAATTTTGGCCACCATGGATTCTCAGCATTTAGCAGTGGGTAGGTGCAGCTACTAGATAAGTCTGTCGGATCATACAAATTAGTGGAAACCAGGCTTCACAGAACAGCTTACGTGCTTTGTAAGCTGTCCACACATTAGCGCAGTTCATATACACCTCCAAAGTGCTTCCCAGCTTTGGATGCTGAACCTAAGAGCAACAGAGCTTCAGCATTTGAAGTTAAGAGGAGTAGAAGTGGGTTTACTCTGACTAGAAACCCTAGACAAGGGGGTAAGAGGCTGAGCCATGCAAGGGAAGAGCCAATGTCCCTCCTTTATACTCTAAGCAGGGAAAATACCTTCGACAGATCCCTGACAAGGCGTAGAGAAGCCAGGCAAGCTGCCAGGCATAGATGACATTCCAGATGAGGAAAGTCCAGCCAGCTGGTGTGAAGTCAGTGTTATATTTCTCCGAGATGTTTCCAGGGGTTGTCCTGAACAGACCTGCAGTAGTGAATGGTACGGCAGGCAAAAGTGTTAATCCATACTAAGGATGGGGAAAGACTGCTCATTTCCCTAACCCTGCAATCTTCCTCAGGGCTTAGTCCACACCTCAGTGGATTCAAGGGAGATGAGAGGATGCCCTTGGTGAAAACAAGCTGTGTGCTGAGGTTGGCTTGCCTTTAGACACCCTTTATGGGATCACTGTCACTTATGGGGAACACTAAGCGCCTTCTTCCCTCTTACACAGAACCAGAAAAGCCAGTTCCACATGAAAGTCAGAGAGAAGCACAATGTTCGTTTCTGACAGATTCAGCTGGGTAGCGTTCAAACCAAGCACCATTGCCCTCTATAAAGCCACAGCAGCAGCCCAAACAGCTTCCACCAGGGATACAAGTACAGCATATGCAAAGACCAGCTTTCACCTGCCACTAGATCCAGGTTCACCAGGGACAAGACCATTTACTTGGGTTTCAAGGGACTGGATAGGGCTCAAGCACCTGGCTGTAACACCTGGAGAAAGCACCAGCTACTTCCACCTTTCACAAATCAAGGTGTATGTGGAGAGGTAGTGAGGTGACAAACAGATCTATCTCATCTAAGGCACCTTGTATCATTAAATGATACAATGCATGAACCCCACCTCTGAGAAAAAGTTTGCTTGCATTACCTTTGAATATCCCAGTGGCATTTCCAGCATTCAGTATCACCATGATTGTGAATGTGGCCAGAGACAGGAACATGACAAAAATCTTCATCTTGTGTATAGCATCCATTTTACCCTGCAACAAATTAGAAATGTTGTTAAGCTGTCCTAAAGTATGTTCTATGACCCAAAGAGTGTTTTAGAAATAAATCTGGGGAATTTACCATGTTAAATGCTAATTTTTGTGGTGTTTTCATAAGAACTAAAAAAGGCCTTGCATGGGCTAGGGGCCATCTTTCTTTGAACCAGCATCCCGGTGACAGCAGTCAGTGTCAGCAGCCCAGAGAGCAGCCCCAAAACAGGGCAAGCAACAGGTACTTACCCAGAACACTCTTTCAGCAGCTCAAGGATTTCTAGTAGTAGCAGCACATTTAATAGTCTCTTATGGGTTTTTAAGACTGTAAGCTCTCCACATCCATGAAGTAATCTGATGATCTGGGCAAAAACCTCTCTCCTGTTGTCTAAGCTCGGCTGTTACCTCCCTCTTCCAATCCCTAACACTGTAACAGCCAAAGACCCCCATACCAGTTTCACACAGAGAACATACGCTACAAAAACCATGGAGGGCTGCCTGATTTCTGGACAACCCTGAAGAACAGAATCACAGAGGCCTTGCCAGGTTGCAGAATTGAAATGGGAAGCCATGGAGTGTTCAGCAAGCAGCCTGGTCTGCCACCAGCCATCACTTACTGGCATAGGGCAAAAGACATAGCTCAGGTATGTCTACGGATGTATTGCAAAGGTTAAAGTCTAAATAATTAGCAAGCAAGTGTAAAAGAGGGATTCCAGCTTATGTCATACTGTTGTCATTTTGCTGAAGCAAACAGGCCTATCAATTTTGCTCTCTTTAGGAAAGAGATACGAAAACATTAAAATCTGGCTTTACAGAGTGCCTTTTAGTTCAGTATAACTTTTCACATGTACTCTCTAATCCTGCAACTCCTACAAAATAATCACTTCTTTTCCTGGTGGTATTACCTCCTCGTCTACTGGCTGCAAGTAAGATTTAAATACTTTTGCAGGTCTCGAGAACTTTATAGATCATAAAATCTACATACTACATTTTTTTTCCCCAAGGCTTTTAAGTAGTGACTTGAACACTCCCAACTGATCTCCATTAGTCCAGCATTTGTTCTGTCAAGGAAGAGTTCTGTGCCACCCTGTAAGAGGAAGCGTACTCGCACCTGTACTATAGGCACCAGCTTTATTTCCCTTTGCAGCTCAGCACTTGAGCTGCCTTCTCTACACAATGGCAGTTCAATGTCTGCCAGGGTTGGCAGGAATATTAACTGAGTTTTTCTAAGCTGTTCAGCATTGAGCTAGTAAATTACAGTTCCCACTTCGGTGGATAGTTTTACAGTTCCCGGCTTTGTCCATGAACTGACCTGCATCACCAGGAAGTGGGAGGGGAAATTCTATTTTCTGTAAATCCATACAAGATTTTGCTTTTTCACTTCCATGTAAACAGAAAACCACTTTTTTTTTTTTTAAATGAAAGTCCTATATGGAAGTACTCATTTAACTCAAGATATCCAATCCCAATTAGATTTGTCAGTCAAATTCCAAAATAACGTATTATCTTCAGATACAATGAATTAGTAAATTCTGAAAAGAAAAATCTGCTTGCATTGTTAAAGATATCATTCCTGACTCAGGACATAACTGACTTGCAGATTTCTGAAAGCTAGGAAAAAGTCGGAGAGGAAACATCACTGTACACTTGCCCAATTCCTATGTTCTTTCCTTGAACATTGACTTTTGACCACTCCAAACCAGTACATAGAACTAGATGGTCCTTTGATCTCACTGTGAGGCCGAATGTATGTTCTTCTGGCAGTCCTGTAATTGAATTCAGCACCACATTTCTTCTTTATTAGCATATTCAGAAGAGACTTGATTACACAGCTTCAGAGAAACCCATACTTTCTTAGAGAGGTCTAGGGGGAAAGCCTTATTTTAAAACCAGTCAATAATTTCGCTACTGTCTCTCACCTCCTGCCTCCCTCTAATTTGTTGCTGGCAATAAAAGTCTGCAATATTTCCCTGCCTGCAGTTATCAATCACAAATACCTTTTAGAAGAACCAGAAGTGTTACTCACAAGGATCCACACAGGCTTTTTGGCAGCGTCTTACAGATGTAGTGCTGGGGAGTCTCCACCACTCAATCTTATCTAAAGAGACTTTCAGCAGATTAATAATCACGCATTATTTAAAAATAAAATCACAGTAGTTAGACATGCTTTCTCTCTGTGAGCTGCAGACTCCAACTGGCTGAAGCCTCCCAAAAACAAGCACTTACGCAAGAGAAGTGCGATTACTTAACAAGTGCCTTTTATAACAACCAGAGCATTTCACATTCCCAGCTTGCTGACAGACAAAATCTAATGAGTGCATGCTCTCAGGCTTTCGCCTACTTCGACCTTCCCTATCTCTGCCACAAGGAGGGAAACCGAGCGCTCCCAGTGCAAAACATTACATGTCAAAATCATCGCTAGGGCAGCACTCCTGTGTGGGAGAGGGGACGCTTGCAGGGGTAGCTGCAAAAACAGAATGGATTTGGGGAAGCTGGATGTGTCACATAGCAAGCTCTGGATCCTGTGAGCAGCTACTCCTATAGCCCCAAAGGTAGCTGAAAGCTGAGCTCCTCTGTGGACTTGGCACTCAGGGGCATTTTGTAGTGATAAACACTGTATAGATTGAGTAACTTCTCCTGCACAACAAGCACATGTAGACCAATCCTGTATTTTTATAGCAGTGCCACACATACTGTTGAACGTTCCTGATCCTGATCTCAAAAGCTGGGATTTTTAAAGTAATTCCTAGATCTGAAGGACTCTAGAAACCCCAGGGAGAACCTTCCAGATGTTAGAACCAGAAAGCAGGGACAGGTGAAAAGATAACCCCAAACCTGAGGTGTTGAACGGAATTTTTCAAGATTTTTTTCTAGAAATAGTGTTCAAGCATCTTGCACAAGTAAATTTTTGTTCACAGATACGGAAAAGGCTCCTGCCCCCTGCTGCAAGCCAGTCCCACAGCAGCAGAGCAAGCTACACGAGCTGATCAGTCTCCACCTGCATCTCTGCCTGCTACAGATCTGCAATCTCACCACATCCACTCCTGTCATTTTATATTTCTGCTTGTTTCCACTCAAATTTAAACTGTCATGACCAATTACAAGTATGCTTCAGCATCAAAATATTTATCTTGTGCAACTACAGTGTCTACCAAGCAGACAGTCTTACTGGAGACTGCCCCATGTCAAATATACAGGCAGTGAAAAACCCATGGAGCCAGGAATGAACCCTACTAGGGCTTCCTTGGCCTTTGGAGTAGGGGTACAAAGCCTACGTAAATGTGGATTTGCCAGCAGTAGGGAAGAGCAGGGCATCCAGCCAGCACTGCTGTTGCCTACCTTATCAATGTAGGTCTGAGGCACACCCTCTAAAGGTATTCTGATGAGGAAATCAGTGGCTTAAGTATGATTATTTCATATCAGCCAGACAATACATAATGGTCTACACACTGATTGCAAACTAGAACAGCTCATACATAACCTGTTCCTTGAAGAAAGCCAAGGCCTGGGCTCACAGCATGGTAGCATTGGCATCTCTCTCTCTCTCCCTCTTTTTTCGCTTTGTGTATCCCCCCTAAATGTGTACACGAGCCCTAGAAACTGCCTTCATCTGACTCAAGTTTATAAGCAGTGTTACAGCAAGTATGGGCTAGAATACAAACCGAATCGTTACTCACATTGTTTGGGCCTCTTCCTACTACATTAAAATCTAAAAGGTACTTTTTTCCACAGCTGGACCACATCTTATTTATGACCCACTGTATTTTACACATATATTTTTACCCATCTGGTAGCCCATACCACCCCAGCATGCAGACACTACATTTTCATCCAGTGAACGAGTGTTCTGAAATTCTTAATACAGACAACTATCTTACACACGTCTGCTAGGCACAGCTGATCAGCTAGGTCCACGCTGATCTAAATCCAGAGGAAGTTCTGCAAGTGGGAAACATTGGCCACATGGGAGAACCAATGTACACTTTGCTACCCCATGTTCTTGCTGGTTATTTCATAATGCATCTGTCTTGTTTCAGTGAGACAACTGGAAGCAATACCACCATAGCAGCAGCCTTGTCCTCTTGACACAAAAAGCCAGGCATAAGATTTAGGCCCACATTCTGGGTTTCAAAAGTTATTTTTTCAGAATACTTTGCAAGACAGGCCTTGAATAAAATATTCAAAATTATTTTATCATGCAACTTTACAGAAATCCCCTAAAGTATGTTTGTAAAGTACAGAGGAATGAACTTAGTGCTTATGAATGTGTTAAAACTGAACAGCTCTTGCTTCAGTAGGCTGCACAGCATAGCCAAAAGTGGGAATGCTCAATACAGCTACAGCTCTAACATACTAGCGTCAAACCCAAAACAAGCATTTATAGAAAGACCCTACCTTGCTAGTCTATCTTCACCAAAAGACCCCTGTTAGACTTAATGTCTTCCACACGGGTTTCAGTTGATTGTCCTTGCTGGCCTGTTGAGGAAGAAAAAATTATGTTGTCAAATGAGAGTGACAAATGCAGTTATAGACACTTCAGCTAAGAAATGGCTGTTAATGTTTGTATGCACAGAGAAAAGGAAGCATAATAAAATCCACATTCACAAAAGAATGTGTCGTGAAACCAAGAGAGCGAGCAACAATGCTGAATGAGATCACTGGAACCAACTCCAGGACACAGCTCATGTTCAGTACTTTCCAAGATGAACTGCTTTGAATCAAATGCAAGTTTGTGTTCACCTGGGTCATCATAAAGGAAATAATGGTTATTTTACCGTCAAGGCAATTTTCCACTGATAAGCAGAATATACATACCTTTTTCCTGTATTCCCAAATATCTCTAAAGAAGGGTCTATCTTTAAAGTTCTCATCTGTAATTTCCCAGAGAATAAAGGGAAAAAATTGCTTTTCAAGAAAGAGATCTACCAAGCCCATCCCTCTCATGTGCACTCCCTGCTGCACCATGTTTGTCCCACCAGCACCAATGCACCTGAAACACCAGTTTACATACAGCAGTGGGACAGGCTGACAGCAGAGCTGTGATTCCATTGCGCTCTCCTGTGAACTAGAAAGCAGCGTAAGCATTTACAAGGTGCTGAGCTAGCGTGAACAGACTTTGTGCTAGAATTAACACCCTGCTGACAAGAGGAAGATCTTTTTTAAACACGACCTCCTGCTAGTAGCTGAAAGAAGACATTATGAGCACACACGGTTTGAGTCCCAGCACAGAAAGTGGAAGCCAATTGCTTTCTACTTAAAACGTACCACTGTGGAGGCCCTGCCCTCAAACTCAATACTTATTTTGCACTGTGCAGGAACTGAGACAAGTTCATCTGTGGGCAGCTCCCCTACTTAATGGACAACATTGCCTTTAGCAGGAAGTGCCAGAAAGCAAAGCACAAGAAGAGCCATTTAACAGACATTTTTCCTCACCAAGACAGACACCAATGTCATCTAGGACAGAAGTGTTTCTCTTACACAGTGACCAGCACAACAGTCGAACAAAACTAGTGCCAGGGCAGTGGTTATATTCACTTCCAGCCAGCAACTCAAAACAAACGAGTCTATGAAAAGGAGCGGCTCTCAACACTAAAGGGCACACACAAGCAGGGAAGAGCTGCCCTGTGCAAGTCCCAAATGCGGATATGAGATGACCGACACTACTCCTTGTCGCTAATGTAGCCACCAGCAGGGATCCCTGGGCCAAGTCAGAAACTGTCTTCCCCCTGACCCACACTGAACCCATGACAGCCATTGCAGCTACCCCGAACAACTGCCCAGCAAGGCAGAAGCTCAGCAACCACCAAAGCCTTTTGTCCCCATCAGCAGTAACAGATTTAAATCTAAAATGTATTCTGCACACTCAGAGCTCCAGTTAAATCTTTACAGCCACTTGCTTTAAATCCAGCCTTTACTAATGTGCCAGGCAAACTGTCACCCAAGAGTCAGCAACCTCTCTGGAAGTCATTTTCAGGCCAAGCTCAGCAAATGTTGAGAACCAAATATACTAATCTTCTAACAGCAGCTCAAGCGTTCTAATCCTGCAATGGGTTAATCTGGGTGCTTTCAGTGCCAGGGATTAGCCTTTCTGCACTGCTAGAATGGACAGGATTTGACTGGGCACACTAGGATGGGCACACAATGAAGAGGATCTGTGTTAGAAATCCCCTTTGGTTATTTTAAGAAGGAAAATCATCTGCTTTTTATTGTTTGAGAACAGAAAAGATCCACCCTTTGGCGGTAGGGAAATCTCCCTAGGTTTAAGGGAGCAAGAACAGTAATAGGAATCCACTACCCGCTTCTTTTCAACCATGCTTTAAGGCAGCTGCCATGCTAGAATTCATTGACTGATCTCCAAATCTTTTTTGTTGAACTCTAGATTAAGGACATTGCTGTAAGCATTTAAGTAACTCCAAACTAACCCCTGCTTCATTCTTGTGAGAGAAAGAGGGGAAAAAAAACAATGCACTTCTGTCTTTAAGCTAAACTTAATGAGACAAACAGAAGAAAATATTTCCCCCAGATGTTCTCACTTACTGGTTAAGCATTGGGAACTTCACCTTCTTCAAGGGCAGCCCAAGACTCTGCAGCAGTGTCTGGCAGGCAGCAACCACAGCATCAGACCAGGAGCACAGCAGCAGGCAGCACTTTCTGGAGCTGGCAGGCAAAGTATAGGCACAAGAAACCAGAAACTCACCTGTGCAGCCCACCCCTTCAAACAGGATCACTGCAAAGAGACAGCAATAGCAGCAGAGTTGAGCAGGGATGAAAGACATATTTATATGGCTGGATATCTTAATTTTGTAAACTATATTTTATTCAATCATGTGACACTATTGCTGCTCGCAGGACTTTCCCATGTCATCCTCTGTTACGGAGGGAACAACACATGACCAACAGCACCCATTCAGTACTTTGTTTGGCCAGCATCACTTCTGCACTCACATTGGTTTTAAGAGTACAGATATATTAGCCTCCTGGGTAGCTTTTCTCTGCCCTCCCCACGATCACCCCTGAATGCTTCACACTTTTTCTCCTCCCCATAACTCCATGGGAAAGAGCAAAAGGCACCCACGAAACCAGTCCCTTGCACCGACAGCAGACGTCTATAAGCTCCCAGAGGATATAGATAGCTATTTTGCAGAGCCTGTGTGCCCACCCAGCATGGTGAGGAACAGAGACATACAGCAAGGGAGAAAAGGCACCTGTGTTGCAGTCACAGCACAAGCTTTTCTGACTTCTGTGAGAGACAGAGCTGCCTGCATTTTATAGCTGTAGCATCGAGGTCAGCAAGACACTCTCATGCAGAAAGCCTGCTTTATAACTTGGGTGGCCTGATTTTCTTTATAGCATTTTGTGGTACTTTATATGCTTAAAGGCAGCAGTGTCACCTATAATTGACAGCACTCAATGCATCTCTCAAATGGACAATATGCATCTTGAGGTGAGCCTTTAGAAAATGAGAAACACAGCAAACATTTTGATTGCAGTAGCTTTCCTACAAAAGGGCAGCGTGAAGCTTAAACAGACAACTTCAGTTCACAGCAGGTGAGTGCCCAACTTTGGCGTGAATACTCCTTTAACACAGCAATTTTGCCATCAAATTACCTAGGTATTTTTTTTAAAGGCAACTGGAATATATATAACATGCCATCACATGGATATATATCACCTTCTGCATGAATCATTAGCAGAACTGGAACATTTAGTTCCATCACTGTGGAAAATTAGTGGAACAAAACTCATTGCAAGACCTTACAGCCAGGGAAGGCAATTTTTATTAAAAAGAAACCAATGAGTTCATTCTACCCACTCCCACTCTCCTAATCAACACACTCACATGCACAGAGCTGTACACATTGGTACGGTCAGGGTCACCTGTATGCAGCAAGAAACACGTGGGACAACATCACTATGGCGTCACTGCATTTCCTGAGCTCCTCTCTATTTTTGGAAGCATATTTTGTACCCTTTAGTGGTAGATACTGCTATTTTCTGCCTTGCTGTCTTGGCTCACTTCTCAAGAGTTTCAGGCAAAACTGAGTCTCTTGTAATCCTTATATAGCTATTTCACAGCTTCAGTACTACTGGTCAACATCTTTTCACCTTATCTTTCAGGCTTCTGTTTGTTCTTTGTCCTCTGGTTATTGGCATGAAACACACGGAGTAGCTTTGCAGCAACTAATACATGCCAGGCCTTTAACACTTCATCTGCTGTTTTTCTGACATATTCAGCCACGCATTTCCATTTACACCAATACTAGTGTTTCTATTAAGAACCCCTGCATCAGGCAGGTCTTAACCACATGAGATCCTGGCACAGCTAGTTCCAGTTGAAAGCTGTTAACTTTCTGTGGACTGGGGCAGAGAACAAACTTGGCAACAAAATTATACAGCGTTTGGCTGGCAGGACTGAAATGCAGAGGTTGAAAGTTTCTGTATGCTGTGGCAATTTTTCAGACAGCAGCCCCTCTAACTGGTTCTCTTCTGTACACATTACCAAACAAGCTTCATTCACCCTCTTTCCTACATCCCTCATCATTGCTTGTGCATCCACTCGACTGTCTCAGTTCTCATTATTCCACACAATTATGCTGTCCCCTTCCTCTCACGGAAAATACTATTTCTAAAGGCTGTATCCACCAGCCTCTACCCTCTCCTCTCCCACAAGGATGTGAACAAGGATTTTTAGACCTATGTCTTAACAGAATTATTCAGCTACTTTTCAAAGGCAAAAAAAAAAAGCACACTCTTTGCTGCACATTGATCTTCCAGCCAAATTTCCAGGCTGCCTTTCAGAACATGGAAGAATTAAAATAGTCAAAGAGCAATTTCAGTCAGAAATTTAAGACAAAACATCAGTTTTCTCCAAAACTTTTTCAAAAACGGGGAGACCTTTTGTACTAGGACTTCTCAGAAAAAAAGCTAAGGCAATTAAGAAACAATGAAAAACAGCAGCAACAAGGGAAAACTGCAGCCAAAAAAGAAATTTTGGTTAAGTTGGAAGTGAAGAAAGGGAGCTCTAGCACGAAGCATAAGGAAGCCATAGCTGCAAATTATATGGTCATCTTTGCATCAATGAATGCGTTTACTGTAGGAAGACTCCTATATGCACATCCACATATGCAGATCCTCCCAGAGCACTTTGCAGACTCTCCAAGGTCACACAATATATTGTTTTTTTCTCATTCAAGCTGGAGATCAAGTAAGTCCATGGAAAGCCAGCTAGAGACAGGAGCTTTACACCTCAAGGACATCAATGCAGCTTCTCACAGCAGCTTTTTTTCAACCCACAAAGGTTCACAGGCCTCAACACGCACCACTCGAGACCTGCGTACTCCTGGAGGTGTAGATAAGGACCTACTCCTAGTGTATCTGGTAGTTTGGGGTGAGCTCTGTTTTGGACTTGTGATGCCTCAGAAGAGACTTATTCTTTGGGTTGACTGGAATTTGCTCCTCAGGTAATATTGGAAGATGGCTAAAGAACAGGCATCTAAAAAGATCATCAGCAAGATCAGTGTCCTTGGTTTCAGTTGCGATAGAGTTAATTTTCTTCTCAGTAGCTGCTGTGTTTTGGATTTACTATGAGAAGAATGTTGATGATACGGACATCTATAGTTGTTGCTAAGAAATCCAGGACTTTTTCCAGTTTCTCATATTCAGCTGGCATGCGGGACCTGGGAGGGAGCATAGCCAGACAGCTAGCCCAAGCTAGCCAATGGAAATATTCCATGCCATAAACACCATGCTCAGTTTATGAGTGGGGGCTAGCCAGGGGGCAGGAATCTTTCTTGTCTCTGAGTTTGAATCCTCTCTTGGCCAGGAGTTCAAACTGTTCTGGGAATTTGGTCTTTCAGAAGTTTTGCAAAATCCACAATTTCCAGATTCCACAATCATTGCTCAGAGACTGGCTGCAAATTGGTCATCAGATGTGATAAAAACTGTATTGTATATAGCTTGGTTTGCATATTCATTATCATATTTATTACTATTATTCTTAGTAGTATTTCATTTGTTGTCTTGTTAAACTGTCTTTATGTCAACCCACGAGTTTTGCCCATTTCTTCTCCCCATCTTGCTGGGGGAGGAAGGAGAGGGGTGAGCAAGCGGCTGTCTAGTGCTTAGTTGCCATCTGCCGAGCTAAACCACAACAATCAGCCACTTCTTTTGAGGTACAGTATCAGCAGACTGATGAGGACTGAGCTCCTAGCGTATCAAAAAGAGCCAACAAGAGTCCCAGTACTGTGCACCCTGGTGAGGCAGCATCAACCCTACAACATCATCCTCTTGCTGTATTTTCCACTGCAGACCAGAATCTAGGTTACCTTCGTCCAAATATCCTTCAGGGGTATCACGGTGTTACTTTTTGCAACTCAGTCTTCAAAGCAGTGCCTGCCCTTGCTCCTTTTCTTCCTTCCTACTAATTAGTTTGTGAAACTTATGGTGTTAGCAATTTTGATCCGGTTGTTCTGTTGAGGCTTGTCTACAGTCAAAATCCAAAGCCTTATAGTGCTGCAACTGCAAGCTTGCTCTCGTGCCTGGGAAGCTAGCTGAACTCCCAGCTTTCTGGATAATATGACAACATCCTTTGCTTCTTCATTACAGCTTCCAAATGTCTGAAAGGGGCTACCATCAGCACAGGGCTTTGGTAGCTTCACAGTCTGAGGCACATTACCAGCATGTACCATTGAGCATACGTAGCACAGGTGGTTGGCTGACAAGTCAGTCCCCACACCTCTTTCATCAGCATTAGAAGCTCAGACTGCCACACAACTTTAGGTGTATCATGACTTAATTTTTTTTTAGTCTGTGGAAATGACAGTTACATCTTACAGATCTACACAGCATCATTCTTACCTAGCATTTTTATTTTACAGACATAGAAAAGTTATTACTGCAAACCAGAATATTTATAGACTGCATAATCTGCCAGTCTACCATGTGGCCCTGCAAAGCTGCTATGTATAGACACCAGCAGATATAAGATCCACTTTGAAGAATCAGCTAAAACAACTGGGAATCAAGGAGAATAAGAACTAGTATTAATTACAAAAAAGACTTGCTCCAATCACAGATACTTTCTTGGAGACCTCACCAACAATGTGAGAACAACACATGAATTCCACCTTTGAAATCAGGAAGTGCACACTGAAAAGAGCAAACCCCAACAGTAAGTTTTTTCTGTGATGTAAAATTGTCCACACCTAATATGCAATACAGTTCTCCTTCTTAAGTGGGTTTGAACCACAACAGCTCCAGTGTTTTCCTTCCAGCCTACCACATATTTCCTTTGTGACAAGTGTAGTTCAAAACTACCTGTTACAGTAATAAAACAAAGTAATAACAACTAGATCCATCATTCATTATGATGCAAGGACTGTCTGTCATGACTGGATCACAGTATACTGGTGTAGACTATAAATCTCCTCTGATTTTACTCACCATAAAAAGAGAGCTTGGCAAATCAGAGAAAGCTATTGAGCCAGACACATGTGTTTTCCAGGAACACCTCTCTCCACTTGGCAGGACTCATATGAAAGGAGAGCCCTGGGTGATATGGCACAGCCATGAAAGCTTGCTTTTGCAATATGCCATATAACAGAAAGAGGAAATGTTTGAAGAAAGAAGCCTCTCTAATCATGATCACTGCAGAAAGCTCTTAATTTTAATAGGATGTGAACCCATAATGTAATGGCTATGTACACCATACTGAATAAAGTCCCCTTCCAAAGGCTCATCCACTTGCTGGATACATCTTCACTCCCTCAGCATCTACAACCAGCTAGCAGAAAAGGAAATTAATATTTAAAACAAGCAAACCCCCTCAAAGTCCCAGCAGACTGCCCTACTTACACCATTCTGACCATAAGTAGGAGGGTATCCAGAGATGCCAGCAGGATCTCTGCAGGTACTGATGGCTTGCTCGCATCCTGCAGCATGCAGACCCCTGGATGAACAGCACCAGAACCCCTGCTACATTTCTGCCCTCCCAGCCATCAGTGAGAGTCAGACTTATGCCAAAAAGGTAACTAGTCTCTTAAAAGACAAAAGCTTGGAAAAGAGCTCAGATCATACCAGAAGGATGGGTGCTAAGCTGAGGCTGTCCCAGCTGGACAATAAAGAGATTTTTGTAGAGGGGTAGAGCTTGTTGCTCAAAACTACTATTTCACAGCAATCAGAGACAGCAAGTTGTCATCATCAGTCAACATAGTTCGCAGAGGTATTTCAGAGAAACCACCTCATCCAAAAGAAAATCTGTGAGACCAGCTCTGAGAACAGAAGAGGAATACAGACATGAAAAAAAAAGTCATTGGTCTTGAGTCTTCAGCTGACTGAAAGCAAAATCCAGCTTGTGGGCAGAGATCTAATGGACAACAAGAAGGTGAACAGACTCAGGAACCCTGTGGTGGACAACAGGGAGTCTTAACAGGCCTTGGGCAGATGGTGAAATCATAGGCTTCTCTATCTTCTTGAGAGCAGATATATCAGTTTATGATCTGCAATCTAGACCTCTTTCCCAGAGGAAAACATTAGATGAGGTAGCTTTTAAGACAAATACAAACAGAAAAAAAAATATATACACATGTAACAAGAGCAACTCCTGTTGGAAAACCCTGGAGGAGAGAGTTACCGGAGGGACAAGAAGTGGAACAGTAGCAATAGTATTTATCTGTGTCAGAGAGCAGCACTGCCCCACAAAGGGGGACAAGCAGACCCCAGCACAGGCAGTTCACTCACCCAAAGATACAGTCCCACAGTACCTGAATAGAGTTGGGTGCTGATAACAGGGTCCACCAGCAGCCCCAGACACAGCAAAGGGAAGTGCCAAGTTTAGGGTTCACCCCTTGGTTGCAGTCAGCAACAGGAGACCAAAGACAAACTACAACACGTACTTAAAGAACCCACCCAAACAAAACCAAAGACCAATCCACCTGCAAGGTTGCCCAAGGCTGAGCTTAAGTAGAGCTATTGGGCAGAGGGTGTGGGTGGAGGCCTCAGGTGAGGCTGTTCAGAGCAATTAGGACCCATGGGCTTGCTGGGAGCTTGTTGGGGTTTTTTGCTGAAACCTCACAGCCAGAAAGCTGGAGGAAGAGATGGATTGTGTCTTCCATAAAGAGCGACTGCAGCTGGGAGGCTTCTGCCTGCTGCATGAAGTAACACCATGCAGAGGTTGAGCATGGCCCTTGCCTGCTGTACAAATAAGGATGACTGACCACTGTGGTCCTTTGTTCTTTTTTTGGTCTGTCTGTTGTGACTGTCAGGAATTATAAACATTAGGACTATGGTTTTTGGTATCGATGCCAAAAGGCTGAGAGGTCAGAAGCCACACCTCCTCTTCCTTTCCAATCTAAAAAGATGCATCCAGAAATTAAAATGTTTTTTTTTCTCAGTGCCTTATGAACCATAATGAAAAAAGGAAGGTCATAGATTTAAAAGCTCTTCGTCTTGAAAGTCTACCTAAACTGGCATTTGATGGGTATAAAAAGCCCCCTTCCCCAGAGCTGTGGTAGGGAAGACCTCCAGTTTATTCCTCACTGGAATTGAGGAATTGTGGAATTTTTTCTGTCTTTTCAAAATTTTTTTTTTCTGGTTTCTTTTACCTACCTCCATTCATGGCACTTGTTTTGACATCAGCATCCCCTTTCCCGGTCCCACATAAAAATCCCTCCCTTACATAATGGAGCTTTTCACAAGGGCCCAGGGCAGCTTCCCTCTCAGAAAAACAAGCAGGACATTCGTTAAAAAGGTCTGGGAAGGTCAACTTTGTCTCTTCATTTCCAGGCTTGGGATGCTGCCTACGCCCTGCACAACTGCTCATCTTGAGAATTGTTAACAGGGAAAATGCCAGTAGATGGTGTCCAAGAACAGCTTCTGGGTTTGGGGATCCCAGTGAAACCTGCGCTAAGCTCAGGGCTCTTCTTACAGCTGTTGGCATCTGCACGGTGGAAGGGGGTGCAGGGGGGCTGCGATAGCATCTCCACTTACAGCACCTTCAGATGGCAGCTGCTGCCTTCTTCCAGTCTTCAGGCTGTTTTTCACAAATAAGCACCTTTTGCTGGATATTGACTGTGAAGCTCCTCTCTTTTGAGATTTCTCCTCTGAAGAAGATATCTGGGTGATTGACCAGGCTGCCACCGGAACAAGGAGCAAAAGTCTCCACTTCTGTCTTCAAGCACTTGAGGCAAAAAACAGCACATGGGTATCTTTCAGTGCCATCTGTGCTGAAAGCCATGAATCTAAAGTCACACCGGAGGAGATAAATATATGTACATGCATGTAGATCTATGTAGCATCCAGAAATGCCAATGAGCACTTCAGCTCAGCCTAGTTAAGACAGCAATTTTTCAAAGCTACCTTTAAACCAGGAACAGAAGTGTCCACCACATGCATTTCTGTCCTGGAGAACATGTGACAGTGGTGTAACCAGACACAGCTCAAGGCTTCTTGGCCATAGAGGCAGAACTGATTGTTTCTGCCTTTGGGACCTGACCAGGTGGGGAAGGAGCGTCTGGGATGAGCAATCCATGAAAGTCTGGCTTACCACTTTGAGTGGAAAAATGAGTGGAGGGGAGCAACTGTTGAAGCAGCAAAGAACTGCTTGACCTTGCTGTCACCATCACCAGCGCCAGCCAGTATGGCTTCCAGGGCCCTTATAGTCGTTCCCCATCAGTCTGCTGCAACAAATAGCCTACACTCAACACCCGGCCTGGCCAAGTCCACCCTTTGTCAATGCCAGAAGCTCTCCCTTGCCAGAGCTGGACAGGGAAACCTCCCTCAGCTGTGTGCACATGTGCACCCAACACACGCCTTAAGACAGGCTTCCCCGCAATGCCTGTTCCCAAGCCTGTGGCTCAGAGGGGCTGGCAGCTGCCTGCAGGAAGGAGTTAGTCAAACCCAGGCAAGGGAACTCACAGCAAAAGGCCAAGCAAAGGCTTTGGCTGTGTGAGCGTAGACCAGTGCTGGACCTGGGCACTGAATTTCAATTGTCAGATCTGTAACTGACAGCTTCCTGGCTTGTGCAAATTAATGCTCATCCAGAAGATTTCTGGACATGTCTTGGGAATTAGCAAAAGCCAGGGAGAGATCCCAGGAGGCTGTGTGGAGTCAGCCATCGTCTTTTGACAGCTGATATAGTTTAATGATGTGGACACAAGCTCTTCCCTGCCAGTTGGCCTCAGCAACAGAGAAAGGCCCTGGGTGTGATTAATTTACTAGATGTGGCCTCAGAGATCTTCCTTACTAACCTGGGTCTCAGCTCCAGTCCTTCTCCGGCTTTTTTCTAACTTGCTACAGACAGCCAATTCCCTTATTTTCTATCATTTTGTGATTCCTTGTACAGCAGCACTTGCATATTCTCTCTCTCGTGCTGTTGTGCTCCTGCGAGTCCCTTTGCCCCATCTCATGTTTCTTCTGCAGAAGCCTTTGGGGCAGGGGCTGTGTCCCTCCTGCAGAACAGTGTCTGGCTGGAGCCCCATCCTTGCTCGCCCTTAAACTTTAGTGGGATAAAAATAACAACTAATTGTCCTGTAGTAAGATGAGCAAATGCTACACAGGTCTTCTGCTTATGACTGGAAGTAAAAACTATTATTCCTATTTACAGGTTCCTCTGTGCCATCAGAGTCACCCATTGCCACTGTTGTACCTACTTCCGCTCCCAGAAAAAAATAGGTATTGCCCAGGGTGTGAGCGACAAGCTACCTGCTGGCTGTGTTAAAGTGTGTTATTTCAGCTTGCAGTAGAAATACCTTCCTGTTTTGAAAGCTTCATAGCTGCAATGTCATCAGTAAATGAGAGAAAAATCTCATTCTGGGCATTTTAACTCGATTTGCTTCCTGGAGTTATATAAATGGCTGCAGACATACACCACTGTGCTCAGGGAGCCGCAGGGAGAGGAGTCTGAACTCTTGCAAAAGCTCAAGGTTAAATTTTGACCCAAAACAGGAAAGGGACGTCACTTGAATTCTCCTCATTTGCTGAGACACCTTCTATCAATCACAAATGTAGGGAAAAATAAAGCAAGTTAGATGGCTGCAGAGACCTGAGAGAGTTGGTGGAGATGCTGTGAGCACCTTGACTTCCAGACCTGCTACAATAGCTGGTGGTACATAGGAAGGACACAGCCCAGCATAGTTCTGCGCCGAGGCTGTGTAGGCATTGAGGAAACAGAGCATTTGAATATACCTGGCCCAGAGTCAACAAGAGGGTTGAAAGAGGCATCCCTTCCTCTGTTTTGACACTATTTATTCAGAACAGAAAATTTTAAGGCTATTCTCCGTCATCAGCCTTTTGGGAGAGCAACGGCTAAATGCTGCCATTGAGGAATCCGTGCCTGGCTTAGCTCATCTCTACATCTGTTAGTGCAGTTTCTTCTTCCAGGTGCATGGCTCAGCTTTTGGGAACAAGAAGTCACCCAGCACGGGTCTCGGTGGCCGCAGGTCCCGGCTGAGCCTGCATGGATGGTGAGCGGCAGGTGAGAACAGAAACGATGCAGGTTGGAAAGCAAGAAGCCTAAGTGGATTGCAGAGGGTGTATATTGCTGTGGCTTCATCCTAGGCCACTGACTTTCCCGACTGGGATGTAACCCGGACTGCCAGGTTAGCGCAGCTGCAATGGTGGAGAGGCAGAGAGCAGGTGGGTGGGCGATGCCACAGCAGGAACCCTTTCCTGCAAGCAAACTTTAGGATTATTACAAGGACAAAATATGCGGAACAAACTGGACTCTCGCACATATAGCATGCAGGTTCCCTATGCTAGTCTGTGTTCACTAAATACCAGACAGGTGGCAATAGTCGTATCCTAGAGCTACTTCAACTGGCCGTGGGGCTACCTGGTTGCTCTTTGGGCCACCTTAAGCTTTTATCGTATTGGGACTTTTTGTCGTGTTTTTCCTGCTGCAGCTGCTACCTGACAGAGATGGCACCGGGGTCCAGTGACTAGGGCACAAATGGGAGTCAGAAAAACTGGTTTCTGTTCCCATCTTTGCTACTGATTTGCTGTATATCCGTGAGTAGTTAATCAAGCCTCAGCTTTCCCCACTTTAGAACAGTGATAATTGTATTTATCTCTCTTTATGAAGAGCAAGGCCTTGGAGACATTTGGATAAAAGTCCTCAAAGAGCCAAGTGTTGTTATAGTTAGTTATAATAATCTTGGCCCTCCCTCAATTTATAAAAGTTGTCCTGTTCCAGCGACTCTGTTCCACAGACAAGGCAGAAAAACCAGGATCATAATTACAGAGTGACTCCATATTCATCTGCAGGCTCCCTACATTGCATTTATTTGGCTAAACCTAGTTCTCCTGCAGACTGCTAGCTACTTTGCACAGGTCTTAAGGGAGCTGTCAGTATTGCAATGATATGACCACCACTGCAAAGCAGCTAGGTTTTTTTGCCACCCTGTGCTGGTGATTAAAAAGCACTATAATAGCTTTTAACTTCTGAAGTGACAGTGCAAAGGACTAAGCCACAGGGATTCTGGCATTGTGTAAATGACCTTTTTCAGAACAAAGGAACAAAAAAATCTATTGCTCTTCAAAGGTGTTTAGCACCATGATTTCTTTTTAGGTGTCTAAATTTCAGGTGAAACTGCCAGCTCTACAAAGCAAATAGTTCAAGTATTACTGATGTTTACAGTGATGACGTACAGGGCCAGCGGGGAAATTTTACCCCTTATGCTCTGTATGAGCCTGCTTCACAGACTGAAAGCTCCAGGCTTAATTTTCTACATAAGTAATACTCCTGAGGGCTTATGAAGTCTGAGGCAGAGCTCTCTGCTTTTGCTGCTGATCGATATTAAAATGTGAGCAAGCTATAACCTCTATATCAACAACAATATTTAATAAATTAAATAACGCTGGGGAAAAATCCTGGGCCCTGGGAGCAGACCTGTGCTGTTTAATTCCTTAGAAAAATGCCTGGTTTGATGCCGGCCAGCCAGCAGTCTCCCAGATCCAGCTTGAGCAAACTGCAGAAGTCATCACAGCACAGACCTTTCTTAACGTGCAGTTTGCATGTGCCTGCTCTGCGCTGGAAGCTTAGGGGGTTTATGGTACAGACAAAAGCCTGCAGGATAGGTCCCACAAGCCTCAAAAGCTCTGTTGTGCTTTTGGACCCAAATAAAGGAGATACATAGCAGAAAGTGTTAATCGTACAGGTCAGGTGTATTGCTCCAGAACTTAAAAGCTCCAAAAGAAGAAGAGGGAAGTGTCCGCATTTGCAAATGTGTGTGAGTCTGTGTGGGGGTGAGAGTAAACATGCACATTGAAAGCGAAGAACCTTCCAAGAAAATCACGGAATATCCACCACCAGATTACAAGGATAAGAGATGCCAAGATCTTTGAATTAATTATTCTCAGTGACTCATTCTTACAGTTAAAAGCCATACCAGCATTTCCAGAAAAACTTTCAGTTCAGTACATGTAAACAAATGTAAAGAAAACAAACAGCCAAGAAAATCTGAAGATAAAAGGCTTGAGATAATAAGATTAAAGATGTTAATTGGAGCCATTTGCAGAAGCTGTGTTTCTCCATGCTTTCACATTCACTTTTGTAGCTCAGTTTCTACAAAATACTCCAGCTCTGACCTGCTGGCCCCAGTCTGTAAGCCTATAGCCCAGAAAACCTCTTGCCACGATGCACCTCACTGTGCAGGCTTTGAAGCAGCAATGCATAGAGCCACGTGTTTAGGTGATACTGAGTTTTACTTTTGTGCAGCTATTTAACTACTTAGGGTCTGGGCTTAAACACATAATTAGAGGCAAGTACTTGTGTAAGTGCTTTGACCTTGGGCAGCCGTCCTCAAACCATTCATGTCTCCCCCAGCTTACTACTCTCTAGCACACTTAATTCCTCACCAAGGACACATTTCCCATCCCTGCTTCATATCAAGACCTCAGTCTCCTCCATGCACATATCATACTTGTTTCTCATGTGTAGTGCATGCTTTTAAAGTCTTGAACTAATAAGCTTACCAAAATAGATGAATGGTTTAAGAAGTAGGTGGGAAAAAACAGGGCAGAAGTTCTGTGATGTGTTTGTTTTACTGTACAGCCTGAATTTACAAACGATGAATTTACAGGTAGTCATTTATTCTTCTTACTCTGGCTGAATGAACAGTTTTACCTGAAAGGGGAACCGATGGATTAAGGCACTTGACCTTCATATCCCACAGTTTTAAGTGGTATTCCAGTGGTGATAGAAAATGCCTCTCAGTTTAAGCCTCTGTATTCTAGGAAACCACAGGGTGAGTGTATCTACAAGAAAAGCACATTTGCAGGACAGGCAATGAACATACCAGGGGTTGGTAGGCACGTTGGTGTGATTCTTCCCACTAAAAACAATTACAGTTTGCATGCACCATGCTATTGTAAATGTATTGCTGCACTATTGCTGTTGTAATACCTCATCTGGAAGAGATTGTGTCAGCCACAATACTAAGCCAAGAAACACACTAAGTCTTTCCCATTCAGTTTTTCCCTAAGAAGTGTTTATTCGGGCACACTTCAAATGTTGAAAAAGATTAAAGATTCGTTGAAAAGACTTCACACCTTCTGCTATGGCCAAAACAGATGCAGGCAAAAGCAAAAGCTTGTGCAGTAGTAGAGATGGGCAACAAAAATCTTTCAGCATGAGAAGCCTGCTACTGAAATCATTGGCTGCCAGCGGCGCAGTATGCCAAAACTCTTCTGAAATGTGACTGTGGTTGTAGATGAGCAATAAGAAAATATCTTACATGCCAGTGCAAACCTCTGCCATCCCAAGACAAAACAAAGAGGGAATGCAAATGAAAGGCTTGTGTAGTTAGCTGGAAGATGAGCCCTCATTCCCTGACATGCATGCCACCTAACAAAGTGTGAGACAGAAGGGGATGGAAGTATTCTCATTCTCCAGCTTACAAATAGTGAAAAGTCCTGCATATGTAGTTCTTCTGAAACTGTTGCTCAGAAAATGAAAGATCTGGCTTGGTTACGTAAGGCTTCTGCTGTGTCAGACCAGCTCTTCTTCAGATGAAGCAGGACATGACTGTGCCTCTGGCTAGAATGCCAGTGGTTTAATTACCGCCTCTGCTGCCAACATCCCTGCCATCCTCATGCAAGTCATGACGTCAGCTGGCAAAATCTGTTTCAAGTCTGTAAAATTAAGCCGAGTACATGCTGCCCCCCACTCCTTCTCCTGCCTGTGTGGATGCTATGCCTCCCTGGGCAGAGCTGCTCCCCCACATGGTGTATATGTACAATGCCAAGCATGGAGGGAGAGGGATGGGCTGAAATAAAATCCCCAGTGGTGAATACTAATTGATTGCATCTTTTTCCCTTCCTCGGTTTCATGTTTTTCCCTTGCAGGCTTTCCACACTGCCTTAGCCTTGAAGACCTCTTCTGTAACTGAAGCCCGCATCAGACAGCAATGATGCTACATCTGAAGAGGAAAGGAATCGCAAACCTTCCAAGGCAGAGCTTTTCTGGCTTATTTTCCGCTTGCCGTCTGTTTAAAGGGAAACGTCCTCGGGGTAGGAGCCTTTTGTGTCATGGGTTATATTCTGTCCATACCTATCAGATAACAAAGCTGTTTTTAAGACAGACTGAGCAGGGACAAGTGTCGTATACCTGCAGTGGGCACTGTGCCTGGGTGAATGGGAGGTGAGACTGGCATTTTGGAGACCTCCTGAGGATCTCAGGGGTCAAACACAGGATTTATCTAGCCGGTATTGGATATTTACACTGTAAGCAGCAGATCTGTGCTCCTTTATAACCCAGAGGATAGAAACAAATAATTCTAGACCATGGTTCATCCCAACTTAAAATCCTTTAGATAGGAGTCTCCAGTATCAAGCTGTTGGTGCTGCAGCTGGACAGTTGAAGGTGCTGAAATGAGTCTCACTCCAACTCGCTTGACCCCTCACAGTTGCCCTTATCAATATGTTGATGGTAAGGATATATCTTAGTTGGGTGACCTGTGAATGAAAAATAACACCAGGCTTATTTTGTTTAGAGTTATATTCAATTACAGTACAGGCTTTCCCAACATATAAACAAAAAACTTGTTCTTGCTAGCATAATTTATACTGATTCCCAGAACTATGCAAACACACACGTTTCTGTGCTAGAATAACCACATGTACCTCTGCTATGCAAAGACTTCAACATTTGAACGGCATAAAACTGTCATTAAAAATTACTCTTTGCCCATGTAAAGCTCTTCCACAAAAAGCATTCTAAAGGAGCAGTACTCTCAGCAAAGAGGACCAGGTGCATATCTCTGTCAGAACACATGGAAGAAACAAGCACCAATATCTTACTGACAGTTTTGTGCTGTAAAGCCTGCCAGGTTAGGAAGTGGATTTACACTTAAAAGAGCTATCTAGCTATTCTCTGGCACAAATCAATGTCATAGAGCTGCTCTGATGGAATAAAAACTTCATACAGCACTGCTGTTATTGTATATTGACCCAGAGTGACTGCAGGGTCTGTTCATTTAACTAGTGTACTACTTTCAAAATGGATTTTGATGTGTCCCATTGTGCTGCATTTCTGCTTTTGGAAAGACTTGATGGACTGTCTCAATTATTTTTCATAAGGATGCTGAATTCATTGCTGTTACTGAAACAAGTGGCAGAAACATGGGCACCTTAGGACCAGCCATCCTAGCAGGACACTAGCTTGCTATTCAGGTCCCAGGTTCTGGGAAATATGGCAACCCTGGCTTTGAAGGGCAAATGGAAAGGTCAGCTTTTCTGCAGATGTTTTGGTCAGTAAATGCCCTTGCCCTCCAGCACTGCTCATTTAAAAGGCATAATGCTTCTTTAGAAATAGGAGTGGTTGGTGACCTCAATATTTAACTAACAATTAAATATGATCATTGCAACACAAGGCAAAAACATCACTTTTTGACACAGATGATTTTGGAAAAAGAGTTGTACAGGCAACCATTCAGGACATTCAGCTTGCCCTTGGAAAGCTCTGTCCAGTTGGGAAGACCAGGCATCCCTGAGAGTTGCCTGCCAGAGTGCAAACTGAAGGAGGCAGCCACAGAGAAAAGATAGGGAATTAGGAAAATGGAGTGATGTGAGGAAGCTGGAAGGAGCTGGGAGAGAGCTGGAGGAAAGGACAGCTTTAAAATCTGCTTTATTTATTCAGTGGACGAAGAAGGCAGCTCCTCCACCAATAACAATTACTCACCTCGGGTGCTCTGGCCCCAGATTGACAAAGGGTTTAGGTGTGCTGACAGCAATTCCCACACATCCCTTCCAGGTGTCAGTCTCCAGCAGTGAAATGCCCAGACCCCAGCTACTCACGTACACCTCCAATATGAGATGCCATAATTGCTGGGTAGTTGCAATTAACAACACCTAAAATGGCCAAAAAGTAAAGCTAAGGAAATGGGACCTCTCCCTCCTTTAGGTGGATTTTGAATCCCACTGGTCCGTGGGCACAAAAGAGGGTTGTTCCTTGCTTTACCTCGCACATGGCCATGCCAAGGTTCAATGCATCAACAAGGGGGACCAGGACACTCACTAAAGGCAAGGCAGACATGGAAATGCCATCTTCAATCAAACAGAGATCAAGCCAGTACCTGCTTTCAAAGCACCCAGATTGGCTAGCGAGAGGGAAATATTTCTTGGCTCTTCTTGACATCAGACCACTGGGCAGAGAGGAATGTTAGGTTCATGAAACAGCAAAGATGGAGGTCCTTGACCACCAAGCCCAGTAGTAAGGATATTCTTCTGGTAAGGTGTGAAGAAGAGGGATCTTCAGGTATCCCTTCTTCACCACCATTTGTGTGTGTTCTCCAAATCACTCTTTTTGAACAACAGCCTGTAAGGCTTTGCTAGTCCAAGGAACGTATTTGTAGCCAGAGAGAAGACTTGGTATTAAGAGAAGAACGTTAGTGAAGCACCTGGGAATGTAAAACATTTCAATATCCAAGCAGTAGAATAGAAATCATTGACAATGGGTGGGGGTTTTCCCCTCCAGATAAACAATCTCACCAAGAGTAACTAGACACGTGGGGATCCCAACCACTGCAGTTCCCAGTGGAGTTGTCACTCACAGCATGCAGATGGAGAAAAAAATCAGTTTAGCAAACTTTCACTTGCAAACTCGATGTTGAGATCCTGTAATTGATAGTCTTCTGTGCTTTTGAAAGCACAGTTTCTCAGCGCTTGGAGAGAAAGCATGTGAGAGGTAGAAGACCCAGTTTCTACACCACTGGCGCAGAGTTTTTACTTGGAAAATGGGCCTCAGTTTTCCTATCTGGAAAACTAAAGTACTACTAGGTCTTTGAGGTCTGCCCATAAACAATGCCTCTGGGACCTTTAACAACAAAAGTATGAAGAGGTGCTCTAATAACAGAGATGCTAAACTGTATTATCATAGCTTGCAGGATACAACACACTATAATATTTAAAATATAAAGAACAAAAGCCTGTTCAGTTGATATATTACATCTGAGATTAGCAATCTGAGCAGCAAATGTATTCAGGTCTGCTGGCAGACGCAACAGCAAGGACTCAGCAGGCACAGAACCTGCAGGCTTTCTAGTAACATTAATCCGCATTTATATAGCACATTTCACTTGATGATCTAGAGAAGTTTATTATTAAAACTCTCACAACTCTCCTGTGGGCTAAGAACAACACAGTGTCTTTTTAACTAGTGGGTAACATGGACCTCATCAAGATAAAAGAGTTGAAGGTCAAAGAGGGTGAACGCCAAGGCGAGACAACTTACCTCTACTACCCGCCTTTTGCAACTCCCGTCTGAAGAAGCAGAAGGCAGACAGGAATGCACTGTTAATCAGAAGATTACACTGCCAGCCATTTCAAAGCGGTTATCATGAAGAGTAACTACCAGTTGTGCAGCACAGTTTGTGACAAAGGTAGATAGTCTGTTTCCTGAACCAAGAGCTGACCTCCCAAGGACAGCATGTCCAACAGCACCCTGCACACATACAGGTGCAAGGGGTCAGCCCAGACAGACGTCTTCACACATGCACAGCCAGACCATGGGTGCTCTCCTACAGACAGAGCCACGATCTTGTGCCCTGGTTCCCATTGATTTTGCTGCTTCTAACAATGAGTAGAGAGGTAGAACCCTCTGAATTGTGTCTACCTCCCAGACACACACCCCTTTATAAAAAACACTCTAAGTTCTTCCATTAGCGTACGGCCACATCATGCTATGAAACTCTACACCTCCAAGAAGCAGCTGCGTTCTGTCCCTCAAAGGGACAGACGCTCTCTTCTGAGCCAGAAGATGCACTCCTGAAATACCAGGGGTATTCTTTAAAGCAATTTTTTTCAATTTTTGGCCAGCAGACCTGTGGCATCAATGATCTATCATTAATGGTTCCATTAAAGCTAAGAAAACGAGCCTCTTGTCACCAGATTTTAATTTTCCATCAAGGAGGCTGAACAGCCCCCAGAACATTTTCAGAGTTCACAAATTAAGAAAGATTGAAAATCACTACTTCAGAATTTCACACCAAAATTCCCATTCAACCTCTCCCTCTCTGAGTAACAAGATATGACACGACCATGACCCAAGGCAGCATGGCTGCAGGCATAAAAATGTCTTCTCTCACAAGTTATTCATCAAATAAATAACCTGAAGGAGTCTCACTTCATAGTGAGTCTCTCAGGGCTCAAAGAAGATGCAGCTACGGAGTTGGAAGTCAAATTTTATCTCCCTTTGGGAAGCATTTTCCTGTAAGAATAAATAATAGAGGCTACCAAAACCACATCGTGAACTTCCTTGCTTTACCACACTTTATCCACTTTCAGAACTCTGTCACAGAGAAAAAAAGTTCAAACTGCAGATCTACATTATCAAAATGTTGACTGATTGCACAGTACCATGGGATAAGGTATTCCCTATATTGCAATGCCAAGACAGACATGTCTGTGTGTGCATGTGTGTGTGTGTGCATGCAGGGACATGCTCTTTTTGACCCCACTGGCTTACAATGATCACACCTGACAGAAAGGCTCAAAAATTCTCAAGTATCCAAAAGTTTTGGGAAAACAGACAACAAAGCTGAGGAACCAGACTTCACCTGTGCCCTTGGTGAGGGAAAGGCAACAGTGGCACCCCATGTTTGCACCATCAAAGGCAAACATCAGACAACCCCAGACTAGCCTTTCGAAACAAAACAGGAGGAAACCAGGCTTCACTGGCTCCATGGCTTGTGGCATCAGTTGCTGTTCTCCCTGCTTTCATTGCACTTGGGACCTGGGCTGTCTTGATTAGGTGTGGGCGGGTTTGTTATCCTCTGCTCACTCATCTCCGCCTGTAGTACAAGCTCAGGAGACTCTTGCCCTGCTTTGCCACTGACCTGCTAAGCCAGTCAATTTTCCCCTCAGCACCTCTGTTTCCTCATCTTTGAAATGAGGATTATGACCTCTGTGAGACACTTTGATGTCCACAGATGAAGTGTGCTTTGGCACATATACATCTTCTCTCTTTTAAATGCTAGGTAATATATGTCTTTGCTTGGGTTTTTTTTATTTATTCACTTTTATTATTAAAAATGGAAATCAATGAACCACCTTGAAAAAAAAAGGGGAAAAAACTTTGGATTAGCCTTCTCTTGTGAAGATAATTATGGGAGAGAAAGCAATTTTGAAACAACGGATGGCAAAGTGCAATGCTTAGAAACTATCGGACAGAATGTATTTGTCTACCCCACAGTTCGCCAATGCAATATTCCTGCTCTTTTCCATTTTCTAAGTTGTGCAAAAATGGGCTTCAAACGTAAATTATTTAGCTCTGAACCGCTGCAATGCACAGCAGGATGCCTGTCAAAGCAAAGTGTCACTAATGGAGGATACCTGCTATGAACCAGCCTGAAAGATGAGTTCAGACTGCAACAAGTCCTGAGTGAGAACACAGCTCCTGAAACCAACGTGCACAGGCAGTGAAACCCTGGCTTGATCTGCAACAAAGAGCAATCTTCACCTGACCTTTTCTTCTCAGGAATGGCCTCGTTCCCTGCCTGGGCAGATGTGCCAGCTGAACCGGGGTCTTCTGAACGCACTGTTGGTGGATGAAGGGCAGTTTTCAGTTTTATGATGTACCTGCAGATGCCTGGGACTCAGTCAGGTGCTGGCTCTGCTCCTAATGCGTCAAAACCAGCACACCACTTTGGACAAACCAGAGTTGTCCAGTAAGTTCAGGGGGCACTGCATTGCCCACGTACGACTCTGTGAAGAACTGGGTCTGCATATAACTTTAGATGCTGGGTCTGGTAATTAAAAAGTGAAGACGTGATTCCCATTTTTCCGGATTCATTTGAAGAAAGCACTATGAAAACAGTAATAATATGGCAGGTCTTCTAAATTAGGGAGGAACAGTATTTTCTTTGGAGCTTACGGAAACAATAAACAACCCCCACCCTGCCCTGCACTGCATGCAGAGCAACTGGAAGACACTTCTCACCTGAGCAGTTTCATGATCTGCCTGGATCTCTCACATTTACAGGACAACATACTTTGAAACTTCAAGAGCATTTTATAAAGTTTACACGGAAAAAGAAAGAACAAAAAGGGAAAAAAATGGCTCAAACATATCTGTATACACCAGCCTAACATACCAATACAATCATTCACAAATTTATCATTAGGATACAAACACAGAAATTCTCTAATGCATAACTGGCAATCTCAACCTGAAGACAGGCTACTTGTGAACTTCTAATCAAAAAAGCTCCAGAGCCAACGGTGAGAGTGCTCGGCCTTCCTCCTCCGTCGTGATGCGGGCATTCCCTGGATCACGCTGGGATGCACAAAAGCCTCAGCAGCGCAGCTGCTGTTGGAGCCGCTTCTAAAGCTTTTTGGGTGAGCTGAGGACATTCTCCCACCCAGCGGGGAAGTGAAACTCTTCCTTCAGCCCTTTGGGGCCACCGGGCCCTGCCTACGTCTGCCCCTTTCTCTGAGCACATGGCGCAGCTGCCAGCAGATCCTCCAGACTCCCCAGCACAAGGGCCTGGGCACCCTGCTCGACGGGAGCCTGCCTGAGCACAGGGTGGACCACCTGAGCGCCACAGCTCCCTGCCAGCCTCCAGCCGCCCCTGCCACTCGCTGCTTTGCTTTCCCTCCTCAAGCACCTCAACGCAGCCCTCGCGCCCGCTGCAAACAATGCTGCTTTAGCAAGCAAGGGACCAGCCCAAACTCCTCCCCGACGACTCAGCACAAAACAACACCTCCCCACTCCACAACACCCCAGGCCTGACACAGTCACAAGAGACAAGAGATCAGTTTATTGTGGCCGCCAACTGCCACGTCCCAGCACTCACGCTGCTTCAGGCGCAGAAAATGCGTCGGCGCCTGCAACGACAAGGTCACAAAGCTCTGCTCAACCTGGAGAAGGCAGCAAGAGGCAGGACTTTGCTGCCCTTGCTTCGGCGAAGCCCGTTGCGCAGGAACAGCTGAAGGCCCAGAAGACAGAGCTCTTGCTGGTCCTGGCTTTGCGATGCCTCTGGCCCCTGATCTGCAGGGCTGATGCCCTGCCAGACCTGCGCCTCTGCAGAGACGCACGGTGCCCCGTGCCACGCAGCAGGGCTCCAGCGGGAGCCCCTGGGCAGCTGCCGTCGACTTCTTGACACACCCTGCACAGCACCAGCCCTCGCCCCTTGCCACACGGCTGCACTCACTTCCAGCGCTGGGGCAGCAGAGCCTGCT
>Ga0181612_168750_pt1 | contig 34048 bp, 22 predicted proteins | sample HoacroProtozoa21_FD_119630 | JGI IMG/M metagenome (GOLD analysis project Ga0181612, IMG submission 119630) | Hoatzin crop microbial communities from Cojedes, Venezuel. Combined Assembly of Gp0051906, Gp0051904, Gp0051908 | reverse complement strand
GCTCCTGGCCCAGCATGCTCTTCAACACGAGGAAGTCGCCATCGCTCACTGCGCCAAATCGGCTAGCAGCGATGTCGTCCCACGGGGTCTCGCTTGTGGTGTCGGCCAGCTTGCTAGTGAAGCTAAAGTAGCTGTAGCCGTCGTTCTCACCAGCGGTGGTGACACTGGCGGTGTACTTGCCAGTCTCGCTGTCATAGGTCATCTGGACGCCGTTGGTGGCATCCCAGGTGTTGCCGTTCACCTCACCCAGGATATACAGTACGTTAGTATCCTCCTCGGTGGGATCCTCGGTGGGCCAGGTGCCCTCGCCCTCAATCACGAGCGTGCGAGCCTCCAGATCGAGTGTGAAAGTCCATGTGCCGGCAACCAGCTTGAATGCGTTGCTGGTGCCATCAGCATCCAGTGCCAGCTCCTGGCCCAGCATGCTCTTCAACACGAGGAAGTCGCCATCGCTCACTGCGCCAAATCGGCTAGCAGCGATGTCGTCCCACGGGGTCTCGCTTGTGGCGTCGGCCAGTGCCTTGGTGAAGCTAAAGTAGCTGTAGCCGTCGTTCTCACCAGCGGTGGTGACACTGGCGGTGTACTTGCCCGTCTCGCTGTCATAGGTCATCTGGATGCCATTGGTGGCATCCCAGGTGTTGCCGTTCACCTCACCCAGGATGTAAACGTTGTCTGCAACAGGCTCAGGGGTGTCGCCAGTGCCAGTAATTGTCAGGGTCATGGCCTCGGTGTCCACAATCATCGTGTAGGTGCCAGTGGGGCACTTGAAGGCATTGGTCGATCCCCATCCTGCCAGCGACAGTGCTGTGCCCAGATAGTCCTCGGTAATCAAGAAATCGCCGTCGCTCTGTGCGCCGATGCGGTAAGAACCAATCTCGTTCCAACCATCATCGCCAGCGGTCTCGCTGAGCATTGAGGTGAAGCTGAAGTAGCCATAGCCGTCACCTGCATCGTCAACGGTGCAGTTTTCCAGCGTGAAGGTGGTGCCGTCGGCAGTCATGGCCGCGCCCACACTGGGGTCCCAACCATTGCCGTTGATGTTGCCCAGCACGTACAGGTTGCCCGTGTTGGGGTCAACTGTTTCCACATAGCCCTCGACTTTCACCTGCTTGTTGGTGAGGTCAAAGGTGATGGTGTAGGTGTCGCCACTGCCAGTGAACATGTAGGATTTGTCACCATTCTTGCCAGTGGCAGCCCATGTGCCAGCCGTCAGCTTGTAGTCCTTGCTGGTGGGGCTGTAACGGTAACTGCTGTTGAACGTGTTCCAGTCGCTGCTTGAGCTGGCGAGCTGGTCTGCAAAGCAGAAGTAAACCGTGCCGGTAATGGCCACATTGTAGGTGTAGGTGCCATCGCCATTGTCGGTCATTTCAATGCCCTTGCTGGGGTCCCAGCCATTACCTGTCGGGGCTTGTCCCACCAGATAAATTGAGGCATTAGCCTGCAAGCCAATGAGGGCTGCAAGCACAGTTAGTAATGCGAATAAATTCTTCATAATTGTTTTATGAGGTTATGAAATTAAAAGAAAAATCTTAGTGGTTAATTCCAAAAAGCAAGCAAAATTACTCTTATTGCACGAGGTTGTTACTACACCTTGTTTAAAAATAAGAAAAAATGTGTGCAATCGTTTGCGTGCACATAACTTGCTGTGTGGGAAAGTGATGGGGTGGGGAATTATTCCTCCTCGATGACTTCGTGCCAGTAGGGCGATTGCTGGGGGATAAACTGGCCGCTGTTGAGATGCTCGCTGATGCGCAAGCACGCCCATGCGTCGATGGCGGCATAGCGGCATTGGGCATCGGTGAGCCGCTGTGCCTCCCAGTTGCTGAGTTGTTGCCCCTTGCTGATTTTCTGTCCGAACAGGATGGCATAAATCTTCTGCAACCCCAGGTCGGTGATGCTGTACTTCTTGACCAGATTTTGTAACTCGATGAATCCTTGCGGGTTGATGTTGCCCAGGGTGGCGAGCTGGTGAAAGTCGTCGCTTGTCGATAGGCCCACCTTGGCACACGAGGCATCCTCGATGTACTCGCGCAGGGCGGTGGGGATGCCCACAAGGTTGAGCCTGATGAGAAAAGCGTCGGTGTGTGTGGCGAGCTGCATCAGGGCAATCTTGTGTGTGTCGCCGCGCTTGAAGCTGGGACGTGTCTCGGTGTCAAAGCCCACCAATGGCGCGCGCCTCAACGCGTTCACGGCACTGCGCACCTGTGACACAGCATCGATGACGTGGATGCGCCCAGGATAGGTCACCAACGGCATGGTGTTGACCACCGACTTTTCTATCGAAACGACAAACATGGCGCAAAGTTACTCATTTTATTGCAAACATCATGGGGTGAACGGCATTTTTTTGCAACACACGGCGCACGTCAATGGTGACGGTGGTGACGCTGCAAGTACAAGCGCGTCAATGGTGACGGTGGTGACGCTGCAAGTACAAGCGCGTGCGTCGCTTGCCCAGTGCCAGCAGCATAAACACCAGTGCCAGCACTGCCGATGCCACAAACACGATGCCCGTGGAGTGCATGAGGTTGCCCATGCCCACCAGGGGTGAAACAGTGCCGCCAACGATGAAGCCCAATGCCCCCAGCACCGCCGACCCCGTGCCAGCATGGTTGCGGGCACTGTTCATCGCCAGTGTGGTCGAGGAGGTGAATGTCAGTCCCATGATGAACAGTAACGGGAACATGATGCCCTCATAGACCCAGAAACTGCAATCGCTGAACAGTGCCACACACTGTGCCACAGCCAGCAACAGCATGCCCAGGCTGCTCACCAGTGACGCTGTGGCTGCCTGGTGAAAACGCACCGACATGCCTGCCCCGCTGCCGATGGCGACAGCATTGATGGCAAACACTACACTGAAGACAAAAGCCGAGTAGCCATAGTGCTCCTGCACGATGAAGGGCGACGAGGCGATGTTGCCAAACAGGATGCCCTGGGCCATGGACAGTTGTAGCGTGAAAAACATGAACTCACGGTTGCGCAACACGGCACTGAAGCCACTGAACACCTGGCCCCAGCCAGATGAGGCACGGCGGGAGGGCGGCAGCGATTCACGAAAGACGTGGCACCCCACCGTCAACACCAGTCCCAGCACTAACAGCAACAAGAAGATGCCGCGCCACCCGATGCTGTCGGTCAAGGCACCACCCACCACTGGTGCTGCAACCGGCGCGATGCCGTTGATGGCACCGATGATGGCAAGCATGCGTGCCAGGTCGTGCCCACCAAACTTGTCGGTGGCTATCGAGCGCGAGATGACGATGCCACCGGCTGCCCCTAGACCCTGGAAAAAGCGGCACACGAGAAACTGGTGTATGTCCTGTGACAACAGGCAAGCCACTGTCGCCGCAATGAACAGCCACATGGCTGCAATGAGCGGTCGGCGACGGCCATTGCGGTCGCTCCACGGTCCAAAAAACAGTTGTCCGATGGCCAGCCCCAACATGCTGGTTGTCAAGCCCAACTGCACCATCGATGACGTGGTGTTGAAGAAACGCTCCATCGAGGGCAACGATGGCAGATACATGTCGGTGACAAAAGGACCGAATGCAGTCAGCGTTCCCAGCAGGACCAAAAGAAATGTGCGTGAATTTTCTTTGTTTGTCATATGGTGCTGAAAATCAGTTGTCTGTGTCTATTATGGCTGCAAAGTTAGCCAATTTCTGTTGAATAATAACCACCATACCCGCCACTTTTTTGGGGGGAGTGGCGGGTATGGATGTGATGTTGCACAGTCACAGTGTCAGTTCACCGCTTGGTCGATGCGGCGTATCAACTCTTGCTCAGGATAGAGGCCTACCACTGGCTGCGGGTCGCCCTTGATGGGGCAGATGAGCAGCGTGGGGATGTTGCGCACCTTCAAGGCATTGGCAACATCGGGATTGGTTTCCACATCGATGCTGTAGAAGTCAACCGCGCCAGCATAGTGCTGGGCAATGCGTTGCAGGATGGGGGCCAACTTCTTGCACGGCAGGCACCAACTGGCGTTGAAGTCCACCACCACCGGCCGTGGACCGCGCATGCTCCACGTGCTGGCATTCCAGTCGGCAATCAGTTGCTTGAATTGCTTCTGGTTAATCTCGTGCACGGTGTAGGTGGTGTCACGGTCGGCTGTTGTTGTCACTGTGTTAACGGTCTGTTCGTTTTGAGCCGCAATGCCAGTCGCCAGCGTCATGGCCAGCGTCATGGTGAGTGTTAAGATGAGTTTCATCACGTTTACTGGTGGTTGGGTCTGAGCAGGTCGTTAACGGTCTTGACGGGGTTGAAGGTGTCGATGGGCACCTCAACAAACACGGTGTTCCAGTTGCTCATCGAGCCATTCCACAGTCCAGGCAGCTCCAGTGCCTTGATTTCCACGCCGTCCTTGGACTTGTTGCTGATGAAGCCCGTCTCGTGGTCCACAAACTTGGTGAGGTCAAACTTGATGCCCTTGTAGTCCTTGAGATAGCACACCAGGTCCACCGGGTTGAAGTGAGTGCCACTGTTCATCATGGCCATGGCGGCCTCGTCGTCGGGGTTGATCTGCGCTGATTCCAGAATCTGGGGGGCACAGGAACCATCGGCACTATAGGCCAGATAGGGGCCTCCGCCAGGCTCGCCCTGGTTGCGCACCACACCACACACGCGCAGCGGGCGGTTGAGCTTGTCGCGCAGCCATGCTGCCAGTGCGGCATCATCCATGCTGGCTGTGGCATCGTCGTGGACGCACAGGATGTTCTCGACATAGCGCAACATCTTGTGCAGGTCATTGGTCTTGACGTCGCCACGGTCCAGTGCCAGCAGGTGCTTGCGCACTTGCTGATGTATGCGCACCAGATATCCGCCAATGATTTTCTTGTAACGGATGCTGTCGGCGCGTCGGCGCAGGGGCACCACATTGTCCACATTCTTGATAAACACCACATCGGCATCGCGGTCGTTGAGGTTCTCGAGCAAGGCACCGTGACCGGCGGGTCTGAACAGCAGCGAGCCGTCGGCATTGCGGTGAGGGGTGTTGTCGGTGTTCACCGCGATGGTGTTGGTGCTGGTCTTCTGTTCGGACAGTGAGATGTCATAGGTAACTCCCCACACTTTTTCCATGAACGGCGCACGCTGGGCAATCAGCAACTGGAACGCGTCGCGGTGTTCGGGCGACACGGTGAAATGGATGCGCACGCGGTTGTTGCGGTCGGCTGCATATTGCGCACCCTCTTCAAGGTGCTCCTCTAGCGGGGTGTGAGATGTGGCACCTGGGGCACGGTGAAATGCCAGCAATGCCTTGGGCAATGCCCCATAGTTTAACCCCTGGGGCAACAGCAGGGCCTTGAGCAAGTCGGCATATCGCTTGTCCTCAATCAGCTCGTGCACATTTTTCTGGTAAAGCTGCACACAAGCCTTGTTGAGGTTGTGGTAGAACGCAAACTGCATGATGTTGTCAAAGAACTGATGCTCAAACTCGGTCTGTGGCTCGGTCTTGCCCTCGTTGAGAAAAGCAAACAGGTTCTTGAACATGCGGCTGGCGGCACCGCTGGCTGGTTGGAATTTCTCGATGGTGGCACCGCTGCTCTGGAATTTCTTCCATCGCTTGATGCAATTGGCCTGCTGTGCGTCATCCAATTGCTTGATGCCGTTGCCCACTGTGGCGGCGGCTTGCAGCTTGAGCCATGGGAAACCGTCCTTGAACCGTTGCAACTGGGTGTTCACCACCTCGGGTGTGATGCCCAGTTGAGCCATTTGTTGTAGGTCTTTATCGTTAAACATTGATTAGTATATGATTTGTTGTGAGTACTCCTTCTTTGTTTGCTAAAATCACCCCAAAATTAGTTTTTCTTGCCCATGTGTGCAAGCAATTGGGCAATAAATCGTAAATTTGCGTGTTTTTTTTATTGATTTCCACATGCAGGACTGCTATTTCACACCACAGGAACGCGAGCAGATGTTGACCACGCTGTGGGCATTGTTGCGGGCATTGGGCGACCAGGTCACATGGGACGATGTGCGTGCCGTGCACGGCATCGTGGAGCGTGGTGTGCAGCAAGGGCAATATCGCCGCGACCATTATGGCATCAATCCCACGTTGCGCCACTTGTGCACAGCGCTGACGTTGTGTCAGGGTGTTGCTCCTGACCGCAACATGGTCATCGCCACCATGTTGTACGACTTGTGCCGTGGTGAATTTCTGACTGTGGGCGACGTGACGCGGCAGTTTGGCGACGACGTGGCAACGCTGGTGCAAGGGTTGTTGCACGTTTCACAGTTGTACAGGAAGCAGGCGGCTGTTGAGGATGAGAATTTTCACAAGTTGTTGCTGGCGCTAGCTCAGGACATCCGTGTCATCCTCATCATGATAGCCGACCGTCTGGCACTGATGCGTGCCATCAATCATCATCCCGATGACAAGTTTGTACGCGAGGTCTCGACCGAGGCTCGCTATCTGTATGCGCCGTTGGCTCATCGGCTGGGGTTGTATGTGATGAAAAGTGAGCTGGAGGACTTGTCGCTCAAGTACCTCAACCGCAAGGTCTATGACCAGATTGCCAAGCGCTTGAGCGCGACCAAGTCGGCGCGTGACCAATACATCCGCGACTTCATCAAGCCCATCAACGAGGCATTGACGCAGGCTGGATTGCATTATGAAATCAAGGGACGCACCAAGAGCATCAACAGCATCTGGAACAAGATGAAAAACAAGGGTGTGGACCTGTCGGGCATCTATGACTTGTTTGCCGTGCGCATCATCCTGGACACGCCGCCGCAGGATGAGAAAAAGGAGTGCTGGCTGGCCTATAGCATTGTTACCGACATCTATACTGCCAACCCGTCGCGTCACAAGGACTGGATTACTATTCCCAAGAGCAACGGATATGAATCGCTGCACATCACTGTGCAGGGACCACAGAACCGTTGGGTCGAGGTCCAGATACGCACACAGCGCATGGATGCGATTGCCGAGCGTGGCCTGGCCGCACACTGGAAATACAAGGGCATCACCAGCGAGGGGGACATGGACACGTGGATGAACAACGTGCGCGAGGTGCTGGAGGCTGGCAATCACGATGGCAAGATGGGTAACCTGATACGTGACATGAAGCGCAACCCCTACGACAACGAGGTGTTTGTCTTCACGCCGCGTGGCGACCTGTTCAAGTTGCCCCAGGGAGCCACGCTGCTCGATTTTGCGTTCCATGTCCACACCCGTGTGGGGTGCACCTGTGTGGGTGGCAAGGTGGACGGCAAGAACCAGCGGCTCAACTATCGGCTCAAGAACGGCGACACGGTCGAGGTGCTCACCTCATCGGCACAGTCGCCCAAGCTGGACTGGCTCAACCACGTTGTTACCAATCGTGCCCGCAACAAGATTAAACAAGCGGTTAACGAGAGCCGGGTGCGGCAAGCTGAACTCGCACGTGAGACCCTGCAACGGCGTTTCAAGAACCGCAAGGTGGACGTGGACGAGGCTACGATGGCGCGTCTGGTCAAGCGCATGGGCTACAAGAGCTCTACTGATTTTCTGGTTGCTGTGCACGAGGGCTCTGTCGAGGTCAACACGGTGGTGGAGCGCTATGAACAGCTGGTGGCCCAGGCTAGCGAGGCCATCACCCATGGCACGGCTCAGGATTTTGTGTTGCAGTCCAACACCCACGACGAGGCGCAGGGTGGGGACGACATCCTGGTCATCGGCAACGACATCAAGGGCATCAACTACAAGCTGTCGCGGTGCTGCAATCCCATCTACGGCGACCGCATCCAGGGCTTCATTGCCAGTGACGGTGCCATCAAGGTGCATCGTGCCGACTGTGGCAACCTCAAGCACCTGCGAGAGAAGTACCCTTATCGCATCATACGCACCCGCTGGTCTGGCAAGTTGGGCACACAGTTTGCCGCCACGCTCAAGGTGGTGGGGCGCGATGACATCGGCATTGTGGCATCCATCACTTCGGTCATCAACAAGAGTGGTGACAGCCAGTTGCGCGGCATCTCCATTCAGTCACAAGGGGGCATGTTTGAGGGGTTCCTCACTGTTAGTGTCCCCAGCCTGGACCTGCTGGATGACCTCATCAAGAAAATCCTCAACGTCAAGGGCGTCAAGCACGTCGAGCGCCTGTGAATTATCGTCCAAAGATAAAACCAAGGTGCAATTTGTAAATAAACTTGGCCAATAAAATGCAGCAAAAAGCCATATATATACTAATACTTGAACCGCTTTGATTTGGCGCCAAACAGATAATGCCCCAAAAAGTCACTGCTTCTCAACAAACCACTGATGCCTAAACATAGTGCAGTGATGGCTATTGATAATCCACCTAAGATAAGAATTTCAAGTACTATATTTTTATTGTTGCTAAAAAGCTGAACTAGCATTGGAATATTGGGAAGGAGAAAGAAATGAATCATGTAAATGTCCAATGTGCGTTTTCCTGTAAATTGCATTACTTGGCTAATAGGGCTTTTGCTTTGAAAGAAATCTCGATAAGAGTAAAAGCACGCAAATAGGATGAACAATTCCACATAACTCAGTAATAGTCGTATGAAAACTCCATAGATGCCGTATGTTGCGCTTAAATCAGTTGTGGGTGATGAATAAATAATTACTAATAATACAACTAGGAGGATAAAACTAATTGTTTTAAATAATTGGCTTTCAATGAATTTGTAAAAATATTTAGAATACTTTTGGCATATGAGCCCACAAGTGAAGAATTGCAAAAAATGTACAAGTTGAGCAACACTAAAAAATGTGCTCCATTTTGCAAAATTTGGACTACTCGGATGCTTAATGCCAAAAAGATAAGCCGCAATACTGATGAAAATCATTAAGATATAAACAAGATTTCTCTGACGTAATTTGTTGGATATGTATAGACATGTGAAATAAATGCAGAAAACTTGAAATAGAACTATTGTGAACCAGTATCCGTTAAAATTTTTGCTTATGAATAAAGAATTGAAATCAATATTTTTGTACCACATGAATAATGGTAAAAAGATAGTTACAGGAATTAAAAGAAGGATTGCTTTTTTTATTAATTGTTTGATGTAGTTGCTTGTTGTCCAATATTCTATGGGCTTGGCTCCAATAAAACCACTTATAAAGAAAAACATGGGCAAGTGAACTGTTATAATTAAATGCGAAATAATTGAATCGTGAGGGTCAATGTTTAATCCAAATCGTACAATGTGATGATATACCACAAGAAACATAGCGAGACCGCGTAGGGCATCAATATAGCCCATACGTTCAATAGCTTGATTTACAGCTTTGTTTGCGCCCATTTCTGTCCATTCCTCATCGGTCCCAGATGTGGCGATAAAATTTGAATTGCTGACAACAAAAGCGTGGGACCTATTGCTGTTATCAAATTGGAGGCCTAGACTGCCCGGAAACATATAACCGCAATAGCCCACGCCTATAGAGGCGCGAGCCTTTGCTGGTATCCATGTTTCCTTGAAAGTGTCTAGTTTCCAATTATGGGATACATCAGCTAACGCTTTCGCTTGTTAGTTACAACGATGTTTGCGAGTGTGGCATCACTCGCTTGTCTGCACGCTTGCCGACAATGTTTAATGCCTCAATCTCATTGATTGCCAAAGGAAGTCAATAAGAGTTGATGTTGCAAAGGTAGTCATTTTCCTGCAATTTTAGCCGCTTGTGGGCAAGATATTTTCATTTTCTCTGCCCTTTTGTCAGTCAATGTGTCAGTGGCATTGTTTTTGCCACGGTGTGTAGCGGTTTTACTAACAATGCAAACAAACTGACAAAAAGATAATATATATTATGGCAAAAGGAACAATTGGGGTAACGACAAACAACATTTTCCCCGTTATCAAGAAATTTTTGTATAGCGACCACGAGATTTTCTTGCGCGAGCTGGTGAGCAACGCTGTTGATGCGACTCAAAAACTCAAGACACTGTCCGCCGCTGGTGAGTTCAAGGGCTCGACCGATGGTCTGCAAGTGACTGTGACGGTTGACAAGGAGGCTGGCACGCTCACGGTGAGCGACCATGGCATTGGCATGACCGCCGACGAGATTGACAAGTATATCAACCAAATCGCCTTTAGTGGTGCCGAGGAGTTCCTTGAGAAATACAAGGACAACGCCAATGCCATCATTGGCCACTTTGGTCTGGGTTTCTACTCGGCATTCATGGTTGCCAAGAAGGTGGAGATACGCACGTTGAGTTGGCAGGACGGAGCCAAGGCCGTGAGCTGGACTTGTGACGGCTCGCCCGAGTTTGAGATGTCTGACTGTGACAAGACCGAGCGTGGCACTGACATTATTGTCACCATCGATGATGATGAGAAGGAGTTTCTGGAGCAGTCACGCATCGAGGGGTTGCTGCGCAAGTATTGCCGCTTCATGCCCGTGCCCATCGTGTGTGGCAAGGAGCAGGAGTGGAAGGACGGCAAGTATGTCGATACCGACAAGGACAAGATCATCAATGACATTGAGCCGCTGTGGGCACGCACTCCCAGCGACCTCACCGATGACGACTATCTGAAGTTTTATCATGCCATCGAACCGGGTCAGGATGACCCGTTGTTCTGGATACACCTCAATGTGGACTATCCTTTTACCTTGACGGGCATCCTGTACTTCCCCAAGATTAAAAACAATCTGGACATCCGCAAAGACCGCATCCAGCTCTATTGCAATCAGGTGTATGTCACCGACAGTGTTGAGGGTGTTGTCCCCGACTGGCTGATGCTGCTGCAAGGTGTTATCGACAGTCCCGACATCCCGCTCAACGTGTCGCGCAGTTACTTGCAGGCCGACCGTGCGGTGAAGAAGATATCCACTTATATCACCAAGAAGGTGGCATCTCGACTGGAGGAAATTGCCAAGCAACAGCCCGATGAGTTTGAAAAGAAATGGAATGATATCAAGATTTTCATCGAGTATGGCATGTTGAGTGACGAGAAGTTCTGTGATGCGGGCATGAAGTTCGCCTTGTTGCAGAATGTTGACGGCAAGTTCCTCAAGTTGGACGATTACCGCAAGCTCATCGAGGGCAACCAGACCGACAAGGACGGCAACCTCGTCTGTCTGTATGCCACCGACCAGCAGTCCCAGTATGCCTATATCAAGGCGGCAACCGACAAGGGCTATGACGTGTTGCTGATGGACGGGCAACTGGATGTCCCGTTTGTGGGTATGCTGGAGCACAAGCAGGAAAAGACCCACTTTGTACGTGTGGACAGTGATGTGGTGGATAACCTCATTCGCAAACAAGAAAGTGACAAACCCCAGTTCACCGAGCAGCAGCAGACCATCGCCAGCACACTGTTTCACTCACAGATACCGCCAGTCGAGAAGGCCGAGTTTGTAGTCGGATTTGCTGCCATGGGACCTGAGGACCAGCCTGTGGTTATCACCCAGAGTGAGTATATGAGGCGAATGCGAGACATGGCAAAGTTCCAGCCAGGCATGAGCTTCTATGGTGACATGCCAGCCATGTACAGCATGATACTCAACACCAAGCACCCGCTCATCCAGAAGGTGGTCGAGCAGGCCGAGACCGCCCTTGCCGACCAGCTCAAGCCCATCGACGAGGACCTCACTGCCACCCAGAATGTCATCAATGCCCTGCGAGACCTGGACAAGGACAACAAGGGTGTGCCCGACGACAAGAAACAAGAACTGGAAGACAACGAGAAACATGCCCGCGACTTGCGACAGCAAAAGGATGCCGCTATCATCGCCTATGCCAAGGATGACAGTCGCGTGCACCAGCTCATCGACATCGCTCTGCTGGGCAATGGCATGCTCAAGGGTGAAGCACTCACCCAGTTCCTGAAACGCTCCATCGGCATGATGAAGTGATGCCCATCGCCGAGCGTCCCACAATGACAAATCATGTGCGCCTCCCCGCAAGATAGCGGGGCAGGCGCACATGATTTTTGGTCTATCGGTCACATTGCAGGATAATAAATAGGCATGACAGGTCTCTTTATAGCTCAATGGCAATAGGCCCACAGTGAAATGTTTTGAGATTGCATGGACAGTGCAGTGGGCAGCCACACAATGACCCTGGTGTTCAAGTAAAATCATCGCATCAGTCGGGACAAATCATCTGGTAGAACAGTGGTCGGGGAACAATCCTCGACCACTTTAGTTCGCACTCGACAATAAAAAAGTCGTTTTTGTTGTGCCAAGTTTGTCACAAATTTATTACTTTTGCAGTGTTTAACTTACATTTCTTTACTGACAAGTGCTCAATCGTGACATTTGCGCACGCGATAACATGATGCTTGCCAGTAAAAATGGCTAAAAATCGACATTAAAATGGAAAAACAAGAACGAGCCAGTTTCAAGTCACGCTTGGGCGCCATTGCGGCGGCAGTGGGTTCGGCAGTGGGACTGGGCAACATCTGGCGTTTCCCCTACGAGGCGGGTGAGAATGGTGGCGGTGCATTCCTTATCGTCTATCTGGTTGCGATTATTGCACTGGGTATTCCTGTGATAATGAGCGAGTTTTTGATTGGGCGTTCCACCCACAAGAACATGAAGGGTGCGCTCAAGCAGCTGTCGCCAGGCAGCAAGGTGTATCGCTTCACCTACATCTGTATCCTGGCGTCATTTGTCATCATGAGCTTCTACAGCGTGGTGTGCGGCTGGGTGATTGAGTACCTGTGGCAAGCGCTCACGGGCAACCTGCTGGGACACACGCCGGATGAGTATTCACAGATTTTCAACAACTTTGTCGCCAATCCCTGGCGTTGCGTGGGGTGGACGGTGTTGTTCCTGATACTGAACTTTGCTGTGATGCTGCGTGGCATCGAGAAAGGCATCGAGAACGTGTCGCGCGTGATGATGCCGCTGCTGTTTGTCATCTTGATTATATTCAGTATCAACTCGTTGATGCTGCCAGGGGCAAGCAAGGGTGTGCGCTTCATGTTCTACCCCGACTTCTCGCAACTGACCATGCACGGCGTGCTGGATGCGCTGGGGCAAGCGTTCATGTCGCTCTCGCTGGGCGTGTCCTGCATGGTCACCTACTCGTCCTACTTCAAGGACGATGCCAAGCTGGTGCGGGATGCTACGGTGATTGCAGGACTGGACACGCTGGTAGCTTTCTTGTCGGGTCTGGTGATTTTCCCTGCCATGTTCTCGTTTGGCTTGGAACCGCAGGCAGGTCCCAAGCTCATCTTTGAGGTGCTGCCAGGGATTTTCCAGCAGATGCCAGGCGGATATGTGTGGGCGTTGATGTTCTTTGTGCTGGTGTTCATCGCATCGCTCACGTCCACCATCTCGATGAGCGAGATCCCCATCACGTTCATGATTGAGGAGCACCACATCTCGCGCAACCGGGCGACGCTGATAACCGCCATCATCACGTTTGTGATGGCAGTGGTGTGCGCCCTGTCGTTCAACGTGCTGGAGGATGTCAAGTTGTTTGGCATGAACCTGTTTGACCTGATGAACTATGCGGCATCCAACGTCTTCATGCTGCTGGGCGGCTTGTTCACGGCGGTGTATGTGGGCTGGTTCCTGGACCGCAAGATTGTGACGCAGCAGTTCACCAACAATGGTCAGCTCAAGGGCGCTGCCCAGCCGTGGATTATCTTCTGCATGCGCTATGTGGCACCCATTTCCATCCTGATGATATTCCTGTTCTTGACAGGCATCATCTAATTGCAGGATTTAAACGTGCTGTACCTGAAAGGGTTGTCTTAACATCATCATCCTCGTGGAGGATTGCTAAATCTCGGATCAATACACGTTATAGCGTATTATTCGTACTTCACCATGTCGGCCAGTTGCAGGAAATAGTCATTGGACCATAGCTTCACAACTGCTGATAACTATGCAGAATGTCATTAACCTTGCACTCCTCTTGTGCTGCTTTCAGAAAGTGGGCACGAGAAAGAAATTTTAGTTCAAGTGTCAAAATGATGCTTGCAATCGACTGATTCTTGAATCAGGTGGTAAAATGAGCTATATGTCAGAATTTTTGCCATGAAATTTATTAAATGACACTAAATGTGCAATGTTTCAATGAGTTACAAGGGAATTGAGCACTGTTTTTGCTACTTAGCTTTCTGTTGTTTGTACTGGAGAAAACTACAAGTGATAGCAAGAAAAGATAAATGGCTGTTGAACAGATGTATGCAAGTGCGATTAACGTTTTTTAATGCAGGAAATTGGCTTTTTAGGGCTAAAAAGGGTAACTTTGTTGTTGTTTTAGAGTGAAAGCTATGTGATTGAAGACCTTTCTTGACTGGTGTGTTTCCTTTCATGAGGGGCTATAGCCTGAAACATCGAGCATTTCACTGCTAATTGTGCATGACATCATTTTTTTGTATAACTTTTAATATAAACCTTCATGAGAAAAAATCGACTTACAATTGCATTGACGGCATTGATGTTGGTTTGCCTGGTGGCACCATTGGGATTACATGCCCAGCGGGTGTGCCAGTTGCAAACCTTGCAACTTGCCGCCGAGCAGGACGGCAAACCGTTCCAGTTCAAGGTGCGCTCTCCCGGGTTGAGCACCAGTAACCAATCCTTGCGCCCAGTCACTAACTATTCCCGTGTACCTCGTGCGGCCGCCAGTGGATATATCCCAACCATTTATGGCATTGTCATCTATGACAACACATGGACATCGACTACCAAGGAGTATGGTGTGTATTCATTTCCTGCCTCCGAGGCTGGTTTCAGCATGGCCAAGGAGGTGACCGGCGATGAGTTTGCTGCTTCCAGTGGCTATGGTGTTGATGACACCTATCATTTTGTCACCACCCAGTCCTACAGTCACTATCTGTATGACTACAACATAGAAGATTGGTCTCAGACTGGCAAGACGTCGGTGTGGAGCACTGCCTATATCGGCATGGACTTGACCTATGACGCCACAACGCAGAAAATCTATGGCGCGTTCCCCAATGCCAGCTATGGTGCCGACCACTTGATATTTGGCACGGTGGACTATAGCTTGAGCTATAGCAATGTGACCGAGATTGCCAGCTTTGATGATTTGCTGATTGTGGCGATGGCTGCCAATGCCGAGGGCAATGTGTACGCCATCAGTCAGGATGGCGACCTCTATCTGATGGACAAGGAGAGCGGTGCACGCACGCTGGTGGGCAACACTGGCGTGTCGGCATCGGACTATGTGCAGAGTGCTGCCTTTGACCCCAAGACGGGCTATTTGTACTGGGCATGCACGCTGTCCGATGAGACATCGGCACTCTATCAGATTGATGCCACCGATGCCACGACGACCAAGGTGCTAGACTTCCCGCACAATCAGGAGATTGTGGCACTCTACATCCCTGCCCCCAAGGCCGAGGACGGCGCTCCCGCTGCTGCCACCGACCTGAACGTTGCATTTGACAACGGTTCCCTCACGGGTGAGGTTAGCTTCAATGTGCCGACCACGACATTTGACGGCAATCCGCTCACGGGCGATGTGACCTATACTGTCACAGCCAACGACGAGGTGGTTGCCACAGGCACCGCTGCTGCCGGCAGCAGTGTCACCGTGACGGTAACTGTGCCTGCCAGCGGTGAGACTGTCTTCAAGGTCGTTCTCACCAACGAGGTGGGCAATAGCCCTGTCACCAAGACCTCGCAGTGGATTGGCAACGATGTGCCCTGTGCTGTCGAGAGCGTGACACTCACTATCGACGACAGTGGTGTGGCACAACTCAGCTGGCCCGCTGTCACGGCAGGTCTGCACGGTGGCTACTTTGATGCCGCCAACGTGCAATATCGCATTACCCGATATCCCGATGCGACGGTGGTTGCCACGGTGAGCGCTACCGAGTATAGCGAGCAACTCGATGTGGATGCCCAGCTGGCCAACTACTACTACACGGTCGAGGCTATCAACGGTGACATGGTGAGCACGCCAACGCAGAGCAACGTTGTTGCCTTTGGCGCAGCATTCACCGTGCCGTTCCTTGACGACCAGTCCACTCAGGATTACCTGCCCTTCTACCTCGTGACCGACGCCAATCAGGATGGCACCACGTGGGGCTACAGTGACTGGTATGGCCTGTGCTACAGCTACAACTACAGCAACAGTGCCGATGACTGGTTGTTCTCGCCGCCCATCCGTCTGTATCAGGACACTAACTATCAGGTGACCTTTATCGTGGCTTGTGGTTACAGTGGCACCGAGCGTCTGGCTGTGGGCTATGGCTTGGGCACCGACTACAGCAACTACACCGAGATGATGCCCGCCACCGAGATTTCGGGTTCGGACGAGCAGACGTTTACCTATCGCATCACCCCCGCTGCCGATGGCGATTACCGCATCGGTTTCCATGCGTTGAGTGATGCCAACCAGTATCGCATCTCGCTCAAGAGCCTCCAGGTCGAGGTGGCAGTCCCCATGACTGTGCCCGACACCGTGCTCAACATGACTGTCACGCCAGCCCCGATGGGCGAGTTGCGTGCCACAGTGACGATGGATGCACCCACCCTCAATCAAGAGGGCGATGCCTTGCAGTCACTCACCCAGGTGGAATTGTATCGCAATGATGAGCTCATCCACACCTTCGAGAACCCGCAGGTGGGCGCGAGCCTGTCGTGGGAAGATACCAATCCTGTGAATGGTACCAACACCTACACGGCGATTGCCTACAACGAGGATGGCGCTGGCCTGCCCGCTTCGGCTTCGGCCTGGGTTGGCCTCGACGCTCCGCTGGCTCCCACCAATATTCAGGTGCTGGACATGGTTGATTCGGTGCGCCTGTCATGGGATGCGCCTCAAGGCAATGTGGGCGTTCACGGTGGATATGTTGACCCCGACAAGGTGCGTTACAGCATCTATGACCCGTCTAACGGCATGGCCATTGTGGCTGAGCATCTGGATGCCACCACATACATGGACACCAAGGTGCACACCGAGAATGCCACGGGTCAGGGCACCCTCTATTACATCATCTATGCCGAGACGGTTGTCGATGAGGATACCTATCTGGAGGGCAAGGGTGCCATGTCGCCCTACATGCGTACTGGCGCATTGCAGACCATCCCGTTTGTCGAGTCGGTGCCTGATGGTACTGCCCAGACCGATGGCTGCTGGTCCGAGAACAATTATTACTACTCATGGGGCATCACCACCGACATGAGTGCTGACAACGATGGCGGCGCACTGGCATTCAAGAGCTATCGTGCCAACGACTGGAGCATCTGGCATACACCCAAGCTGTCGCTGGCAGGCAGCCAGTCGCCCTACTTCAGCTTCTCCTACTATGTTGACCCGTCGTGGACAACGACGCTTTATGTTACCGTGATGGGACCCGACTATCAGCCTGTTGTGCTTGATTCTATCAAGATGAATGAGCAGACCGTTAAGGGCTGGCAGCGCAAGAGCTACTCGCTGGAGCAGTTCAAGGATTGGCGCTACATCATCATGGGCGTGAAGGCTGTTGTGGCTTCCTACAGTGACTATGCTGTTATCGACAACATTGTCGTGCGCGACATGTTCAATGATGACATCAAGGCCGAAATCAACGCTCCTGCAACGATGTATGCCGGTGTGAAGTCGGTTGTCAATGTCAAGGTCACTAACGTTGGCCTCAACGATGCACAAGACTATCAGGTCAAGTTCTATTGCAACAATGAGCTTGTGCAGACCCAGCCTGGAGTGGCTCTCGCCACCGATGGCTCGGCCACCTTTAACTTTGATGTGACCCCCTCGGCAACAATGAGCACACTGGCGCTGTATGCTGTTGCCGAATATGCCATCGACCAGAATCCCGACGATAACACCACCCAGGTGGTCAATGTTGATGTCGTGGTGAATGACTTGCCCACTGTTGACAGCCTGGGCGTGTCGCTGATTGACGGCTCGATTGTGGACCTGCAGTGGCAACCTGTCGAGAGTGAGACAGGTGTCGCATCAACCGATAGCTTTGAGGACTATGATGACTGGGCCGAGCAAGGCTTTGGTGACTGGATTACAGTGGATGGTGATGGCGCTTACTCCTACACCCTTGGCAGTGATTTCCCGTTCGACAATGCGGGCTATCCGTTTGCCTTCAAGGTGATGAACCCCACCAACTGGGAGCTGAGTGAGGAAAACCACGGCTATCTGGATGCCCACACGGGTGACAAGTATGTGGCTTGCTTTGATGCTGCCTACACCGACGAGACCTATAGCGTGACTAACGACGACTGGCTCATCTCGCCCGAGCTGTCGGGTTCCGAGCAGACCATCTCGTTCTATGCCAAGAGCCTGCACATCGATGCCACAGCTGGCCTGGAGACCTTTGAAATCTGCTATTCTAGCGGCTCGACCGATGTCGCTGACTTCCAGGTGCTCACCACTGTGACCAACGCCGCAGCCGACTGGACCGAGTACACGCAGCTCCTGCCCGAGGGTGCCAAGCGCTTTGCTATCCATGTGATTTCCAAGAAGTGCCACGCACTGTTTGTTGATGATGTGACCTATATTGGCAAGACCAACGAGGTCAAGGGCTACAACATCTATCGTGATGGCGAGCTTGTGGCATTTGTCACGGGCGATGTGACCCAATATACCGAGGACTTTGACGGTGACTACAGTCATCAGTATCAGGTTTCGGTGGTTTACACCACGGGCGAGTCTGAGCTGTCCAATCCCGTCAGCCTTATCGCTTCGGGGCTCACCAGCATCAATGCTCCCGCGGGCTATGATGAAAACACCAGGGTTTACACCATCCTGGGTCAGTATGTGGGCAAGGGTCGTGAGTGCATCTCCAACCTGCAACCGGGCCTTTACATCATTGGAGGCAACAAGGTGCTTGTAAAGTAACCGTTCCCACCTGTGCCACAGGCCAGTGACGGCCAGTGACAATGCTTGAATCGACGCATGCCAATCCTTGGGGTTGGTTTGCGTCGATTTTTTTTAGATTAGTCGCTGTTGTGGCTGGCGATTGGCTTGTTGTCATCAGATTTCCTTGCTGCCGTTCGTGTCTTGTCATGCCCAATCTGGTTGGGGCCTGTTTGCGATAGTCCAGACTCCTCTTCAAGGCACCGTTGTGCTCGCTGTTGTCGGACAGCAACTCATAGAGCTTCACCTCGTAGGTGCGTTCGCTGGTGCTATCCACCAGCGCGTCAACGCCGGTGTTTACATCGTCAACGTCAATGGCAAGGCATTCAAGGTCTTAGTCAAGTAAAGAAGAATGTAGATTCTCTCCCTATAGGACCAGTCTCCACTTCATAAAGTCAATTCATATCAAACAAAATTGGTCCTCACGCAGGGGCGGGTTGCAGATGCCGAGCAACCCGCCCCTCATTGTATGTTCATTCCAATAAAAACAATAACACCCAACGTTACATTTTTGGGTGTAAAATTGGGTGTAAATTCTGTAAGCAGTTGATAATCAACCAATACCGTGTGGAGCTGGAGGGGTTTGAACCCTCGTCCAAACGCGGAGCCAATAAGGTTTCTACATGCTTATTCACAGGTTGGTTTTCGACTGCCGGCAGGTCTGTGACCGCCAACCAGCAGCTTATCCTCTAGATTGTCGAATGTGGCACGAGGCATTCCACATCCTATCGCCGATATTCCTGCACCACCGGTTCGACGAGCCTCGGCGCGACGGCCGTCGGGTGATGTCTCGTCAACGCCCCTTGGGCATCGATAAAGCCGAACTTACTGTTCTTCAGTTAGGCAGCGAGAGCGTAGTTGTTTTCGCCAATTAAATTTAGTGATGACTGAGATTTAAGAGCCATGCCATCATCGCTCTGCATGCTTGCTTACCACCTCTACACGCTGTCAAAGCCAGTCAGCCCCGATATGTGTGTTTCGCCAGTAGGCGGGCTGCAAAATTACAACATTTCCCCGTGATGTTGTTCAATATTGCCCGTTTTTTAGGCTTTTTTAACGGCAAAATACATTTTATTGCTGAAAAAAAGCGTCAATTCCTTGTCATTTCATTTTTTTTGACTAAATTTGCAGTCATGAAAGCAACTGGACATCTGCTCATGATGGCAGCCGCCGTGCTGGTGTGCTGGCTGGTTTCTTGCAACCCGTCATCGAGGCAGCCAGACAACTACACGGTTGTGTGCAACCTGAGCGATAGCATCACGGGTGACAGTGCCACCCTGCTGGTGCTGGAGCAGGGCTATGACCAGTTGCGTGTGTGTGGCACCAGTGCCCGGCACGGCAGCACGTTCACCTTCACGGGCCAGACGGTCCAGCCTCAGGTGGCACTGCTGCGCCTTGACGCTGATTCGGCCTTGCAGTACTATTTTGTGCTGGACACCGGCAGGGTGGTCATCACCCTGACCAACCAGCCAGGACAGTATCGTGTGGAGGGCGGTGAGCACAACGATGCCTACCAGCAGTTCCTCACCCAACGCGAGGCCATCCAGACCACACGCGTCGGCATCTGGCAGGAATACCTGCGCATGGCCGGCGACTCGACCCTCAAGCGCGACAGCGAGCGTCAGCTGGTGCAACGCGACAGCGTGCTCAACGACTCGCTGCAAGACATGATGCTTGCCCGCATGAACGCCGGCGACCTGGTGAGCGTGATAGTGCGACAGCGCTATGCGCACCAGCTCACCGCCGACCGTGCACGACAATTGAAATGATGAGAAAGACTGCTACACCTTATTATATTATTAATATAATTTAAGAGTATGCAACATGGTTTAAAAAAACGAGCCAACAGACTGGTCTCAAAGACTGCCAAAAAGGGCATTATTGTGTCCCATTTGTCGGTATTATGCGCCCATTTGTCTATTTTCTATTCTTAAAGGATGTTAATTTTTGGTGGTATCAGAAAAATGTATTACTTTTGCCGAAAATTTTTAAAGTATAGTGTTTAATAAATTTATCTAAAAGATGAAAAAAGTCATTTTAACTTTAGCCCTCTTGATGGGCGTTGCAGCTGCTCAGGCCGAGAGCCTCGAGGCTAGCAAATTTACTGACAACTGGTCTATCACCCTCAAGGGTGGTGGCGTTGCTCCGTTCCAGCGCTACGCTGTGTTCAAGAATGCACGTGGCATCTTTGGTGCCGAGATCCGCAAGCAGATCACCCCGATCTTTGGTCTGGGCGTTGAGGGCGAGTGGACAATCAACACCACTAGCTGGAATGACCCGCGCTCATGGTGGGGACCCAAGAACCACAACATCATCGACCATCAGCAGGTTGGTATGTTCGGTGCGTTCAACCTGAGCAACCTCTTTGGTGGCTACAAGGGCGCTCCTCGCTTCTTTGAGCTTGAGGCTCTGTATGGCGCTGGCTGGTTCCACGCTTATCACGGAAGTGAGTCTGCCAACTATTATGGCAACGACTACAACAGCTGGTACACCAAGGCTGGCTTGAACCTCAACTTCAACGTTGGCGCTTCTAAGGCTCTGACCATTAGCGTTAAGCCCAGCATCATGTGGGACATGAACGGTGACATCAACGACGACTATGCAACTGGTCTCGCCGAGTGGAATGTCTATGGTCCTGGCACTGGTGTGGGCGCCGCTGGCACCTATGCAAACACTGGTCTGTACAACGACAATGGCAAGTACTTCTACAACTGGCAGAAGGGTGAGCCCCGCAACGACAAGAGCCGCTGCAACGCCGACCACGCATGGCTGCAGCTCGAGCTGGGTCTGACCTATCACTTCAAGAACAGCAACGGTTATCGTTACTTCACTTTCTGCCCCTACAAGTACAGCCAGGCTGACATCGACGCTCTGAATGGCCAGATCAACGATTGGCGCAACAAGGCTAACAGCCTGCAGGGTGACCTCGACGCCGCTAACGCCCGCAACGCTCAGTTGCAGCGCGACCTGGATGCTTGCCGCAACCAGAAGCCCGTTGTTGAGAACACCGTTGTTGACAAGAGCAAGGAGTACTTGAAGATTCTCGTGCACTTCCTGGTAAACAAGACCAACATCACCAAGGATCAGCAGCCCAACGTTGAGCGCGTTGCTTCTTACATGAAGAATCATCCCAACTCAACCGTTACCATCCAGGGTTATGCTTCTCCCGAGGGTCCCAAGGACAACAACATCCGTCTGGCCAATGGCCGTGCCGAGGCTGTCAAGAACATGCTCATCAAGAAGTACGGTATCGACGCTAGCCGCATCGACGCCAAGGGCTGTGGTGAGACCGACATGTTCGAGGAGCTGAGCTGGAACCGCGTTTCGATTTGCGAAATCATCGTGAACGAGAACAAGTAATCAACCAGCGTCTCTAAGAGATAGACTACGTATTTTCAAATACATTTGTTAAAGGCTTCCCCACCGACACGTTCGGCGGGGAAGTTCTTTTATTACACCATCGCTTGCGGCCTTGCTATCGAATGAAAACAAGCCTGCAACACAAGCCTCCAATGGATGCCCCCATCGCAAGTGACACAAAAAAATGTGGGAGAAGATTTTGTCAGGTCAGCAAAAAGCAGTACCTTTGCACCCGCATTATTCCCCACAGGCAAGGACAAGTGTCACCATGACGGTGGCCGCCCCAGGGACAAACTTTTAAACTACAAGTAATTACAATGTACGCAATTGTAGAGATTCAGGGACAACAGTTCCGTGCCGAGGCTGGCAAGAAGTTGTATGTCCACTATCTGGGCGACGAGCGCAAGCAGGGCGACTCTGTAGAGTTTGACCGTGTGTTGCTCGTGGACGCCGACGGTGCCGTTAAGGTTGGCGCACCTACCGTTGAAGGTGCCAAGGTTGTTTGCGAGGTGCTGACTCCCCTCGTTAAAGGTGAACACGTGATCGTCTTCAAGAAGAAACGCCGCAAGGGCTATCGTCGCTTGAACGGACATCGCCAGCAGTTCACACAGCTTGAGATTAAGGAAGTCGTTGCTTAAAATTAACCATTAAAAAATCAAGAGATTATGGCACATAAAAAAGGTGTCGGCAGTTCAAAGAACGGCCGCGAGAGCCACAGCAAACGGCTCGGCGTGAAGATTTTTGGTGGTCAGTTTGCCAAGGCAGGCAACATCATCCGCCGTCAGCGCGGCACGGTGAACCGTCCTGGCCAGAATGTTGGCATGGGCAAGGACCACACCCTGTATGCACTCGTTGATGGAACCGTTGAGTTCCAGCATCGTGGAGGCCACACCTACATCAACGTGGTGGAGACTACCAACGAGGAGAAAAACTAAAACTTTGTTTCTCATGACACATGAGGCACCGACGGCCACACTGGCCCAATCGGTGCCTCATCGTTTTTATTAAAAAAGCCCACATCGTGAAGAGGCAAGCGTCACTGCTGTTGCAAGATGGCGGTGAGCCATTGGCCAATGGTGAGCGCCAGGGGACCGGCAGGCGTGGACACCATCAGGCGGTCGTTGAGCTCTTGCAACATGGGGCGAGCGTCACCGCCACCAGCCGACGCGATGATGGCATGCGCCTGGTCCATCACAGCCTCCATTGCAGCCGTTGCCGACGGCTTGAGCAGGTAGCTGCGCCAGAACAGCCAATAGGCGAGGTCATAGGTGCGCTGCGCGTCACCAGCGTCATCAGGGTTGACATCCATCATCTCGACAAGCTGTGAAGGCACTGGAGCCGCCTCATATTCCTCATCAAGCACCGTGTGAAACGCCATCGCTAACGCTTGCAGCTGCTCGTCGTGCGGGTCCAGCTTGACACCTGTCGCGCCCGCAATGGTCCACCACATCACATAGCGGATGTCGTCAACGTTGAGCTCATAGTCGATATAGTCCTCGGCGCGGCCATAGTGTGGCAGGGGCGTGCCGTGGCTGTCGTTGTGCAAGCGCGTGAAAGTGCGCCACAGCCCCGCGTCGGCCACGATGTCCTGATAGTATCCCGTGACTGCCAGCACCACCTCGCGCCGCGTGTCATCGTCAAGGTCGCGCAACCACGGCGCCTCGTCCCACAGACGCGCGAGCCGCAGCGCTATCCACAGATAGAACTGGTCTGTTGGTGCCACATGGGGATAGTTGGGCTGCCGTTGCATGAATTGTGCTGCTGTGATTTCCATTTGTCGATGTGTCAATTGTTTAAAACGGCAACACGGGTGAACCCTGTGTGCAGCGTTCTCCCGTGTTGTTGAGCCGCGAGCGGGACTCGAACCCGCGACCTTTTCGTTACGAATGAAATGCTCTACCGACTGAGCTATTGCGGCTGATGCACTGCTAACTCATGCAATGCGGATGCAAAGGTAGCACTATTTTTTGAACTGTGCAAACTTTAATTGACAATTTGTTTGCTATAAGTTATCTTCACCTTGGCTTTATCGAGCAACAACTTCACAATTGCAGGCCGTGACACCATGGGCGAAATCTTGGTGATAGTGGTTGTTGACGAGGTGCTGGTGTAGTAGTAGGAATAGGACGACGAGTAGGTGTAGGTCGTCACGTCAACGGGGGTGATGGTGAAGTTGATGTCCTCCTCACTGGCAATGCCTCCCTGATTGTTGATGATGTTGAGGATGTAATCGCGCAGCCCGCTGAAGCTATACACCTTCTTTTTGGCATTATAGACGGCATAGAAGGAGTCCTTGTTGTTGGTGAGGCTGTCACCGTTGATAAAGTTATCCTTGAGCGACGTCTTGACCATGAGCATATAGGTTGGCGGCTCGATGTCATACTCGGTCTCGGGCACCTCAACGGGGAGTTCCAACTCCAGCTTGTTGATGACCGCCAGATTGTTGCCCACATTGGCCTGATAGCTGTCGATGATGTCCTGAATGGGAAAACGCACCTGCACCTCATATCCCGCAGGTGCCAGCACGATGGCATCACCGTTGTCCACCATCTGCGTCACCTGGTTGTCAATGTCCAGACTGATAATGTTGTCCGAGATAATCTCGGGTGTCGATGCCAGGTAGCTCTGGCTCTGGCAGGGATAGATGGTGTCGGTGGTGTCGGTGAGCTGCACGTGCTGCTTGTAGTACACATCCAGCTCGGTGCTCTTGACATTGAGCACATGGCCGCTGCCATAGGAGTTGGTGATGTAGATGCCCGGGAACTCCTCGGCAAACGACTTGGGGCTAGCAAACAGATCGGGGTTGGTCTTGTAGGCTTCAAACAATTCCTGAGCCAGCGTGGTGGGCATGGGCACCGAGATGGTGCGCACCGTGTCGCTATAGTCCGAGGTGATTTCGAGCCAGCCCGATGTCGGAGAATAACTGGCTGATGCCAGCAAGTCATCCTCATCATAGTAGCCCGTGGGGTCAAAGTCGCTGTAGATGGGGCTCGTGAGCTGCTTGTTGAGGCGATAGACGTTGAGGCGCATGGGAGCCAGGCTGTCGCCCGTGAAGCCATACTGGAGCGGCATCCTCAACTTGAGGCGGCACGAGTCAATCCACTCGGTCTTGACACCACTGGTGTCAATAGTCCATGCGGGCATCCACTGGGTCACAGCGCTGGCAGTGAGATGACCAAAGCCGTCGGCCTGCAATTCACCCAGCATCTTGGTGCTGGTGCGCATCTGTATGCGATTGTTGAGCACCGATTGTCCAGTGATGACAAACGAAGAATCCTCGATTACCGATGACGTGGTGTCGGTGAGTGACACTCCGATGGTCTCATCGGTGCATGCGTACAAGGCAAGCAGCGCCGCCGCTGCCAGTATCACATTGAGCAGTTGTTTCATTTCCTTTAAAAATTCTGAATGATAATCTGATTAAAATCTATATTAGAATTTGGCAAGGTGCTGATTGTCACAACGATTGGTAGAAATCATAGATGTGCTGCACGCGCTCGTCACTGCCATCAAATGGCATGAACGGCATGTCCATGCCCTGCACGGTCTCCAGGACAGTCTCGTTGACCATCTCGTCACATTGTATCACCGCATCGGCATGCTTGAGCGATAACGCCATGAGCATCTCATAGGTCACCGGCTTGCCGGTGATGGACTTGAGGGCATTCTTGGGAATGCCATCGGCATGCAATTTCTCGCCCATGCGCGGATCCAAATCCTGAGGCTGTGGCTCGTTGTAGAGCGCAGTGACAATCTTGGCGTCACGGAAGGAAGGGTCATCGCTGTAGATGGTGCGGATGTACAACGGAGCCAGGGCCGAAATCCACCCGTTGCACTGGATGATGTCGGGCACCCAACGCAACTTGCGCACGGTCTCGATGACACCACGCACATAGAAGATGCTGCGCTCGTCATTGTCCTCGGGCGAGTAGGTAGTCTCAAGCTCATGAATGCGGCTGTTAGCAAAGTAGTCCTCATTGTAGATGAAATAGACTTGAATGCGAGCCGATTGCAAGGTCGCCACCTTGATGATGAGCGGGTGGTCGGTGTCATCGATGATGACATTCATGCCCGACAGCCTGATGACCTCGTGCAACTGGTTGCTGCGCTCGGCAATGGTGCCATACTTGGGCATAAAGGTACGCACTTCCACCCCGCGCTCCTGAATGCCCTGTGGCAGGGCACGTCCCATGACGGACATGGGGTTCTCGGGCACATATGGGGCTATCTCTTGTGAAATAAACAGAACTTTCTTGACTTCCATGTTGCTTCCTCCTTAATTGTAATGCAAAGTTAGCAATTTTTTTTCACTTTAAGGCACTTTTTTCATGCCATGGTGGGCTTTTTTAAGTAAAAATGGGGTGTTTTTAACATATTGTAATCTTTTCTATACACTTTATCGTTGCGTCACAGGGTGGTTGCGAGGGTGGTGACACATGATTTCGTCTCGCAGCCTCGTGCGATCGATGTGAACATAAATCTCGGTGGTGGTGATGCTCTCGTGACCCAGCATCTGCTGGATGGCTCGCAGGTTGGCACCACCCTCAAGCAGGTGGGTCGCAAAGCTGTGGCGCAGGGTGTGGGGACTAATGACCTTGCGTATGCCTGCCAATTGGCACAACTCCTTGACAATGTGGAAAATCATCTGTCGCGTGAGTTGTCCGCCACGACGATTCAGGAACAGGATATCCTCGCTGCCACGCTTGACAACCATGTTGTTGCGGGTCTGGTCCAGATACATGTTTATCTGCTCCAGTGCTACCGTCGAGATGGGAACGATGCGCTGCTTGTTGCCCTTGCCCTGAATGACCACATAATGCTCATCCTGAAAGACTTGAGACAACCGCAGCCCCACCAGCTCGCTCACACGCAATCCGCAGCCATACAGCACCTCGATGATGGCACGATTGCGCTGCCCCTGGGCAGCCGACATGTCGATGGCGTTAATCATGCTGTCAATCTCGGCCACAGTGAGCACCTCGGGCAGGTGACGCCCCATGCGCGGTGCCAGCAACAGCTGGGTGGGATTGGTGTCCATGTACCCCTCTTGCCGCAAGAACTTGTAGAAACTTTTCACCCCCGAAATGATGCGTGCCTGAGAACGCGCCTGAATGCCCACATCGCGCAACGAACCCACAAACTGCTCCAGCTGGTCGGTGGTGGCACGCTCCACAGCCACACCCTCGTCGGCAAGATAGCGCGTGAGCTTGTCCACATCGTCGCTGTAGGCAACGGCAGTGTTGTCGCTCATGCCCTTCTCGATGCGCAAGTAGCCCACAAAGCGCCGTTTCACATCTTGCAAGTCGGTGATGTCCCTCATGACTTCTCCCCTCCCCTCTCTCACTGGATGTGTCCCTCCACCGTGCCCGTCAGCAATGGGTCATTGTTGTCGTTATAGTCCACCGTGACACCATTGCCCTCATCGATGCCGATGCCGAGCGTCAAGAAGTCGCCACCATCCAGCCATATCGACTCCAGCGTCAGATGAGTAGCATCGGACCACGCATAGGCATGGACCATGGTGAGAGGCAACCGCGTGCCCCTGAAACGCACATTGGACAAGGTGGCATACAGCGGAATGTCATCGGCAGCGCAACGCACCCACGAGCCACAGACGGCAGTGAACGTCTGGTCACCCTTGTCAGTGACCAGTGTCACCCCCAGACCCCCGTCACGACGGTTCAGCAAGATGGTCTGCAAGCCCAGACTATTGTCGTCCAACGTGATTGGGAGCCCCAACAGCAGGTGTTCCTGCGGGCTGGTGGCGGCTCCACGAGGCGGGTCGATGGTGGCAGTGGGGACAACGCTGTCGGTCGGCAATGCCTCATCGTTGTCACTAGTGAGCAACGCCGTTATCAACTGGTTATAGGCCATTGTGACCATCTCGCCATAGTTGCGCGACATGGCATTGAAGACAATGACCATGTCACAACTGGGCACCACATAGATGACCTGCCCACCATAGCCAACAGCAAAAAACGCCTCGGTGCGCGGTTGCTGGATAGACTTAATCTGGAAACCATATCCCTCATAGTAATCATCCACGTTAACTCCAGTGAACCAGCTGCGCACCTCGTGCCACACTGTACGCAAGAACTTCATGATTTTTTCTCCTAATGACAATTGGGGCGGCGGGGCAGTGGCGGTGCTCAAGTAACGTTGCGTCATGTCATCTATCCACTGGGAACTCACCAGCTGGGTGCCGTGCCAGTTGCCTTGCCGCAACATGAGAATGCCCAACCGCGCCTCGCTCTCGGCTTGCAGGCGCAACCCCCACGCACCCACCTGAATGCTGTCGGGCGCAACCTCCCAATCATTCACAGTGATGCCGATGGGCTCAAATATCCGCTCGCGCACCAGCTGCAACAACGGTTTGCCGGTAACACGCGTCACAATGGCCGCCAGCGCATGGGTGCACATCGAGTCATAGTGGAAGTGCTTGCCTGGCTCGCTGAAGTCGCCCTTGAACCATGCCGTGAGCCAGTCCTCGCTGCCCCTGAACAATTCCTCGCGCTGCAAGGTTCCCGCACCCATCATGAGCAAGTGACGCACAGTGAGGCTGTCCAGTGCCGCCGACAGCGTGTCGGGCATCTTGTCGCGCAAGTGCTGCGACACCTTGTCATCAACATTGAGCAAGCCATCGTCAATCGCCAGCCCCACCGCCAGAGCCGTCACAGTCTTGCTGGCACTATAGACGGTGTTCAGGTCATCAGCTGCAAATGGCGACACATGCAGTTCACCGATGACAGTGTCGTGACGCAACACCATGACATGATGCACCTGGGTGTAAGGCAGGGCGAGGAGCGAGTCAAAGAATGCCGTCAACACGGCAGGGTCAACACCCTGGGCAGCAGGGGCGCTGCGTGGCAGTTGTCCCGTCTGCGCTCGGGCGGACAGACAGCCCAGAATGGTCATAGCAACAATAATGAGCAGGTGTTTTCTCATGAGTGGGTCACAGTAAAGGGTATAACATATTGCTTGCTGCGCGGGAAATTGTCTTGCACCGTCACTGTACTGGCAGTAAAATCAACAACAAACGTGGTGGCACTGAGCCAATTGACATGGTGAACCCGCACCACCAGTGTGGTGGGTGACGTCCAGGCACAAGCGGCGGCCGCCTCAAAGTCATGATTGAGCCCATCGAACCTGTTGCGGGCCTTTATGGAGTAAGGTGGCACGCCATTGAGGGCGCTATATTGCCACTGGCAATAACCCATGTGAAGCGCTTCGGCAGGCTGTCCCTGCATCTGGTAGTGCAACACGCCGTTTTCCACCTTGAGCCATTGCAACCCATAGTCGTTGTCCTGGAGTGTCAATGTCGCGCCAACAGGATTGTTCTTGTCCCCCTGACGCTTGCCCTGTGGCCATGACAATGAGGCATTGCGGCACAGGGCATTCAACCGCCGTTGCAGTTTGTCCTGAGCGGTGAGCGGCTGGTCATGCACGCCTGGCATGAGCTGATTCCAGATGCAAGCCAGCTCGGCGTGACCATACAACCGCATGCCATTGATGACCACCACCAGGTCGCATTGCGGCACCATGACAACATATTGTCCAAATGCGCCATCGGCACGATAGGAGCCAGGCCACTTGCTGCGCCACACCTGATAGCCATATCCCTGATTGCCATCGGTGGGCGGCACGGTGTCGTGCTTGCAGTCAATCTGCTTGGCGCAAGCGGCATCAACAAACTCACGGCTGATGAGTTGCCGTCCCTGCCAGTTGCCGTGATTGAGCAACAGGATACCCAACTTGGCAAGTGTCTCGGCCTGGACCCGCAATCCCCCCCCGCCAGTGTTGATGCCATCGGGGCTTTGTTCCCAGTCAGCCACAGTGATGTGCATGGGCTGGAACACGCGTTCATCAAGGTATTGCAACATGGTCTTGCCAGTGACACGTTGCACAATGGCAGCCAGCATGAATGACCCCATGGTGTCGTACTGGAAATACTGCCCTGGACGATAGATGAGAGGTTGCGCCAACCAGCCGCGCACCCAGTCGTCGGTGCGTTGCCTGATGCCGTCATCCACCTTGATGCCCGTTGCCATCATCAGCAGGTCGCGCACCGTCACGGCAGCCATGTCGGCAGCCAATGTGTCGGGGCACTTGTCTGGAAAAAATGCCGCAACGCGGTCGCTGAGCCGCAGGCGGTTGTCATCAATGGCAAGCCCCACCGCCAGCGCCGTGAAAGTCTTGCTGGCACTGTACAGCGTGTGGGCATCATCGGCACGATAGGGTGCGGGGTGCAACTCGGCGACCACATGGCCGTTGCGCACCACCATCACGTGGTGTATCTCGCAGTCGCTCAACGCCAGCAGCGAGTCCATCATGTCGATGACGGCACGCGTGTCGATGCCCTGGGCAGCAGGGGTGCTGCGTGGCAGGTCACCCACTTGTGCAGCGAGCAACAGTGGCAACAGGGACAGCAGCAGGGACATGAGCAAGTTGCGACGTTTCATGAGCGTGTGGTGTGGGATTGATACAACGCCAGTGCCTGTTGCAGCTCGTGACGGATGAGTGTCTTGAGTTCCAGCGGTTCCAGCACCTCGATGGTGGCACCGTGTGACAGGATTTCCTCCTTGAGGTCATAGGTGATGCGCATGCGATAGGTGAAAATAGAATAATTGTCGTGCAGCACCTCGCGTTGAGAGCGGTGCAATGGCACGGCACGCAGGTACTTGGCCTGCACAGGCTCCACACGCAATCTAATGCGCTTGGGCTTATTCTTATTGGTGATGATACCGAAACAATCCTTAAAGAAATCCTCTGGCTTGAAGCCCTCGGGCATGTCAAACGCCTGTTGCAACAAGTTGAGGCGCGTCATGCGGTCCAGGGCGTAGGTCTTGATGGCCTGGTCGGTGACGTTGAAACCGATGACATACCACACCTGCTTGAAAATCTTGATGAAATAGGGTTCCAGCACAATGCCATTGACGGCACTGGCGCGGGTGTAGCTCTTGTAGGAGAAACGGATGCGGCGGTTCTGCTTGAGGGCATCGATAATGACCGGCAAGTGTTGCCGCGCCGACGGCACCTGCTCGACAATGATGCGCTGCGAGATGTCACCGGCATCGCTCAACATGCCACTCAACGACATGCTGTCAACGAGCCACGACTGCAATCGCGAGTTGCCAGTGTCGCCCATGTCGTCGATGTAATACTCAAACGTGGACTTGTCACACTGGATGTTGATGTTAAACATCTCTTCCACACCGTCACGATAGTGGAAAAAGGTGCGCCGCGCCAGTGGTTTACCCTCGCCGAGGGGTGACTGCAACCACAACGCGTTCAACTCCTTGAGCGTGATGTGACCATAGCGGTTGATGGTGTCAACCAGCCAGATGTAACGATTTACCAGATTGCGTGCCATGGCAATCGTCAGGCAGCAACACGATTGACAGACGGACGACGCATGAGCAATGCCAGACCCACCATGGTGAGCGCGGCATTGAGCAACAGCAACTCAAAGCCCAACGTGTAGTCATAGCGAGCCTTGAGCCACCACTGGATGGCAAAACTGATGAGTGGTGCAGCCACACACACCACAGGCACCCAGCGGTCACGCACTGGACGCTTGCACATCATGCCAAACGCGAACAAGCCCAGAATGGGACCGTAGGTGTAACTCGCCAGCGTGTAAACCGCACTGATGGCATCGCTGTTGCTGATGGCATAAAAGATGATGATGACCAATCCCATGCATGCCGCCATGGCAACATGAACCAGCCGACGTGTACGCCCCAGGCGAGCATCATCCTGACGCTTGTCAGCCTCCAGAATATCGACAGTGAACGAGGTGGTGAGCGATGTCAATGCCGAGCCAGCAGCCGAGTAGGCCGCCGCAATCAGGCCGATGATGAACACGACACCCAGCAGCACAGGCATGCCTTGGCTGAACGCCACCGTGCCAAATAACTCGTCGGTCTTTTCGGGCATGGTGAGGCCTGTTGCACGCACATGCATGGTGAGCAACGTACCCAGCACAAGGAACAGTGCAATGACTACCACTTGCAGGAACACACTGACGATGAGGTTCTTTTGCGATTCGCTGGCATTCTTGCACGCCAGGCTGCGTTGCATCAGGTCCTGGTCCAGTCCCGTGGTGGCGATGACCATGAAGATGCCGGCAATGAATTGTTTCCAGAAGTAGGTACCCTCCTTGGGATTGTCAAAGAAAAACACACGGGACGTGTCATCACCCGCCACGGCCTTGCACAAGCCTGCCATGTCATAGCCCAACCCACGGGCAATGAACCAGATGCTGAGCACCACCGACAGAATGAGGCAGAAACTCTTGAGCGTGTCGGTCCAGATAACCGTCTTGACACCACCTTGCAGGGTGTAAAGGAAAATGAGCGCAATGGTCACTATCACATTTATAACAAACGGGATGTGCAACGGCGTGAACACAAGCATCTGCAACGTCACACACACCACATAGAAGCGCACGGCAGCACCCAGCATCTTGCTGATGAAAAAGAACCACGCACCGCTCTTGTGAGTGCTGGCACCAAACCGCTGTTCCAAATAGCCATAGATGGAAACCAGATTGCGCTTGTAAAACAACGGGATGAGCACATAGGCGATGACAAAATAGCCCACAATGAAGCCTAACGCCATCTGCAAGTAGCTGAACCCCTTGGTCACCACCATGCCTGGCACCGAGATGAACGTCACGCCCGAGATGGGTGCACCCAGCATGGCAATGGCAACGATAAACCACGGTGCCTCACGACCGCCGCTCAGGGCAGTGGCAGTGTCGCTCTTGCGCGATGCCGCCCACGAGATGATGAACAATAACACAAAATAGCCCACAATAGTGGACAATACAATCCACGGTGTCATGATTTGATATCAATAAATTTTTAAAGGCAGCACCGCAACAGCAGCAACGTGCCCGATGGTGAAACATGTGATAATCATGCTGCCAGAATGTCCCGAACAGCACAGAATAGCCAACAAAGGTATAAAAAAAATGACGAAAACCACAGGAAATCGGTAAAAATCGTCATGACGTCACGCAACCAGCCATGTAAACACGCGACAAGAAGACAAACATGCCACAAAAGGCGCAACACTCCAATCTTGACCCTCGCCTTCCACTTTTCAGGTTAAAACATAACTAATTACCCGTCAAATGTCTGTCATTATTATGCTGGTTTAACAAGCAACAGACAAGGATCTTTTCCACAAAATCGTGGTCATCACTCACGACACAAAGTCTAACAGACAATTGCTGAAGTACACGATGGCGAAGTCAAGAAAAAAAGTGGATGTCATGCAATATGGTCGTGTGTTTACAGGCGATTTTTCTCGTCATTGCCCGCGCCAGTGCCCTTGTACTTGCTGCGCGAGGTGTTGAACATATACTGCACGCTCACGCGCACACTGCGACCATTGGACAGGTCTTTTTTCATCAATGTGGCGCTGCCTGCGGTGGTGAGCACGTGCCAGTCGCTTTTATTGAATATATCCAGAGCCTTGACTCGAACGATGAGCGAGCGATTAAGGAAGTAGCGGGTCACGCCGATGGTGACATTGTTGCGCATGCTCAGCACGCGGGCGTTGTCCATGTCGCCCCGGGTGGTCAAGTCAGCGTTGAGGTGCAGCATCCAGTTGCCCAGGGTGAGCACATTGTTAAATTTAAACTCAAACAACGGGGCGCGGGGGGTGTAGTTCAACACCACGGGGCCACTCGACATCCAGTAGCGCACCATGGTTGCTTCCAGGCGAGGCGTCCACTTGCCCACCGTCGGGGCAATAGCGAGGTCCACGCTCAAGGTCTTGCGGCTGGGCCAGTTGACCCATTCCAGCACCATCGCGCCGTCGGTGCCTGCCACGTCTTGCGTCACCTGTTCCAGGCAGTTGCGCGTGTCGGTGTAGGACGTTGCCACTTGCAGCCATCGCCACACGGCGGCGGCACTCAGCGAGTGGTG
>Ga0181612_148605_pt1 | contig 34055 bp, 31 predicted proteins | sample HoacroProtozoa21_FD_119630 | JGI IMG/M metagenome (GOLD analysis project Ga0181612, IMG submission 119630) | Hoatzin crop microbial communities from Cojedes, Venezuel. Combined Assembly of Gp0051906, Gp0051904, Gp0051908 | reverse complement strand
GTCTGTCGGAGATTTATCCCCGCAGCCGTGAGTTGTACCGTCCTCCCGTGGCCAATATTGATTTTGCCCTGGTGATTTTTTCCATAAAGAATCCGGAGCCTAATTATTTGTTGCTGGACCGGTTTCTGATTATGATGGAGCATTTTGAAATTCCTGTATGCATCTGTATTAATAAGCAGGATCTGGTGGCAGAAGACTGTGAAGAGGAGCGGATTCGCAAGGTCTATGAAGCCGCCGGATATAAGGTGCTTTTTACCAGTGTATATACCGGCGCCGGGGTAGATGAGCTTAGAGAATTGCTACGGGGACATTTAACTTCCGTGGCTGGTCCTTCCGGTGTGGGGAAGTCTTCCCTTATTAATGCCGTGATGGGAAGGGAAGTCATGGAGACAGGAGAGATTTCTCAGAAGATAAAGAGGGGAAAGCAAACCACCCGGCATACGGAGTTGTTTTCTCTGGATGAGTATAGTTTTATTGTGGATACTCCCGGATTTGGAACCATGGATCTTCGGGAGATTTCCAAGGACAGTCTGAAGGATTATTTTCCGGAGTTTTATCCCTATGAGGGACAGTGTAAATTTCGGGGCTGCACTCATCGGAAGGAGCCGGACTGTGCAGTAAGGGAAGCCGTTTCTAATGGGCAGATTTCCCATGAGCGCTACGAAAATTATCTTTTAATGTATGAACAGTTGTCAGAGGAGGAGCGATACGGATGAATTGTTTGTCACCGTCTATTTTGGCCAGTGATTTTACCCGACTGGGAGAGCAGGTACAGATCTTAGACGAGGCCGGTGCCCAGTATGTGCACATTGATGTAATGGACGGACATTTTGTTCCTAATCTGACGGTGGGTGTTCCGGTGGTGAAGAGCCTTCGTAAGATTACAGACCGGATTTTAGATGTGCATCTTATGATAGAAAATCCCGACAATTATATTGATGCCTTTGCGGAAGCGGGAGCGGATATTATTACGGTGCATGCAGAGACCTGCGAGCATTTGGACCGCACCATTTCCCACATTAAAGAGCATAATATTCTGGCGGGAGTTGCCTTAAATCCTGCTACACCATTGGATGTGCTGGAGTATGTGCTGCCTCAGGTGGATATGGTGTTAATTATGAGTGTGAATCCGGGATTCGGCGGGCAGCAGTTTATTCCTTACACCATCGATAAACTGCAGGATCTGACTAAAATGCTGGCCCTTAAGGGATGCAGCTGTGACGTGGAAGTAGACGGTGGTATTACCCATGATAATGTGGAAGCGGTTCTTCGGGCCGGAGCCAATATTATTGTGGCAGGAAGCGCTGTGTTTCAGGGAGATATTGAAGAAAATGTCCGGGGATTTTTAGAGCGGATGTAAGAGGGCTTTTACCGGAATTTTTGCTTAGGATATAAGGGGAGAGTTTTATGAAGAAAAAATCGAGGATTCTTATTGTTGCGGCAGCGGTGCTGGTGGGAGTTGTTCTGGCATTGGTTTTGGGAGCCCTTCCCGGCGGCGACGGTAAGGATTCTTTTTTTGTGGATTTGCTTTCCGATGAATTTGAGGAAGAGGTGGATATGACTGCCTGGTCTTATGATGAGGAGCAGGGGGTATATTACCAGGAAAACGTTCCTTACGTGACCAACCAGGAAGAATACGCAAACTGCCTGCTTTCTATTTATGTGCCTCAGGGATTTTTTGAAGGGACAGAGCAGGAGGATGGATTGTATTCCTGTATTTTAAAACAGGATGGATCCTCCGGCATTTATTCTGTGGAGGGTGCGGCTTATATTCTGGACTTAAACAGCGAGGATACTTCCGCCTATTTATCCGATGGGCTTATTGTGGTAGATGTAAAGACGGATTCCGATGCGGTGCTTTCTGTGGCAGAGCTTAAGGCAGCGATTCGCTTTTTAAGATATCACGGAGAGACTTTGCCCGGAGCCGCTGAGAAAATTTATGTTTCCGGATTCGGAACCTCAGCAACCCTGGCAGTTGCCTTAGGAGCTACCGGAGACTTAATTACCTATGAGGATTATTTAAAAGACATGGGTGCCGTGCTTTCCGATGCAGAAGGAGAAAGTATTTCCGATGCGGTGCTGGGAGTTATGGCATACTGCCCTCAGGTGGGACCGGATGCTTTAGACAGTTCTTATGCATGGCTGGTGGGACAGTATCATTCCGACATATATCAGGATAGTTCTCTTGCCGGGGCTTTGTATGAATATCTGGCAGCGGATTATGTGTCTTATATTCAAAATGCCAATTTGATGGATGAGTATGGAAATGTGCTGACGCTGGGAGACGATGGAGTATCCGGAACTTATTATGATACGGTATTAGAGCAGCTTCAGATTTCTTTAAATCAGTTCCTTTCTTATGTGGCATTTCCTTATACAGATGGGGATGGGAATACCTATGAATCTCCCGAGGCTTATATTACTGCATTAAATGCTTCGGAGGAATGGGTGACTTATGACAGCGAGCAGGCTTATGCCACCATTAAGAGTCTGGAGGGATATGCGAATAATTATCTTTCTCCGGCGGATACCATTAGTGCTTATGATGCCCTGGATGGAAGTTCTTCTTTGAATGAATTTTTTGCAGTGGCAGGAGATAGTGGGAAACATTTTTCTTCCCGGTTAAATAATGTTCTTACGGAAAATGAAGATGCGTTATCTTCCCTTGTGGCTACAGAAGAAAGTGGCAGCGACAACTTTTTTGATGCCTTTCAATTATCCATGGAAGCCGAGGATACTTTAGGAAGCAGTCAGGAAAAACGGATGAATATGTTGAATCCGCTGTTTTATCTTTTGTCTTCCCAGGAAGGATACGGCAACAGTACTGCCGCAAGTTACTGGAGAATTAATACAGGAGCAGCTTCCCAGGAGGCAAGCCTTCCGCAGATTATAAATCTTTATACGGCGCTTTCCAGAACCAAAAGTGTTACATCTTTGGAACTTACCTTGCTTTGGGATAAGGGATATGAAGAAGCAGAACTCATGGACTCTGCAGAGGTAAACGTCCGGGAGTGGATCCGGACTTGTGAAGCCACCAACGCACAGTAGATAATCTTACTTCCGGGGGAAGGAATTAATAAAAGAAATGGCTTCCGTCATGCCGTCCTCGGAAAAGGCAAATTCTTTCTTGGTCTTGTCTTCTTCCGCAGTGGCATCAAAAGAAAAAGGCTCCGGCCATACCGTGGTTAAAAGAAATGCATCTCCATCTTCGGGGGTGCATTTTTCTATGCGGTAACGTATGCCTTTATCGCTTCCCATAAAGGGGGATTTGTTGTAAAAATTCAGGTTTAAGACGTCGTTTCTTTCTACCATGGTGAAACTCCTTTTTATCTTTTGACATTATAATCCCCGGGGAAAGGAATGTCTATTTTTAAAGATTAAAACTTTCTTAAATGTGGAGGGGATTTGTTGACACTTCCGGGGGAAAAAACTACTCTGTAAGGAAGGCAGGAGGCTTGCTATGTTCGGCTATGTAAATGTGAACCGGGAGGAAATGACCCCGGAGGAAGAAATTGAATATAGAGGATTTTACTGCGGGCTGTGCCGGGCCTTGGGTCGACTGGGAGGCAGTAAGGTACAGCTTCTTTTAAATTACGATGTGACCTTTCTGGCCATTGTTTTAAGCGGGCTTTATGAGCCGTCTCAGGAGGAGACCTCTTTTATTTGCGCCGTACATCCCGGGAAGCGCCGGATTGCCTATGAGAATCCCTACATCGAATATGCCGCAGCCATGGATGTGCTGTTGTCCTACCATAATTTAATGGATGATGCGTTGGATGATAATAATCTGGCCAAGCGTACCATGGCAGGAGGCATTAAGAAAATATACAAACAAGTGGCCGAGGAATATCCCCGTCAGGCGGATGCCATTGAGAATATGATGAAACTGACCCGGGAGGCGGAGGCCGCCAAGGAAAGTAACGTAGATGTTATGGCGGGATATACGGGGCAAATGCTGGGACAGTTGTTTGTGTTCCGACAGGATGAGTGGCAGCAGGATTTGTACGATCTGGGCTTTCACCTTGGAAAATTTATTTATGTGTTGGATGCCTATTTGGATCGGGTATCTGATGAGAAGAAGGGGCGTTTTAATCCCCTGATTTCTTTTTATAAAGAGAATCCCGCCGGCTATGAGACCTTCTGCAAAGGATCACTTACAGCTCTTATGGCGGAATGCGCCAGAGCCTTTGAACGTATGCCGATTCTGACTTATGCCTCTTTGATCCGGAATATTTTATATTCCGGGGTCTGGAGTAAATACGAGTATTACCGGATTAAGCAGGAAGGCAAATCCAAAAAAGAAAAGCCTTCAAAAGAAAAGCTTTCAAAAGAAAAGAAAGGACCGGAAGATGGATCCCTATAGAGTGCTGGGAGTTTCTCCCAATGCCAGTGATGATGAAGTAAAAAAAGCGTATCGGACCTTAAGCCGGAAATACCATCCCGATGCTAATGTGAATAATCCCAATAAGGAAGCGGCAGAGGAAAAATTCAAAGAAGTGCAGCAGGCATACGATGCCATTATGAACCAGCGTCAGGGAAAGAGTTCCTACGGCGGATATGGCAACAACTATGGCAACCGATACGGAAATGCTTCCGGTGGTTATGGATATGGTGGTTCCGCCGGCGGATTCGGCGGCTCTTATGCAGGCGGGGAAGATGTTCCGCCGGAGCTTAAGGCCGCAGTAAATTATCTTAGAGCCGGATACTATAAGGAAGCCATGACCGCTCTTTTAGGCGTGGAGGAAGGCCTCCGCAGTGCTCTTTGGTATTATCTGGCAGCAGTGGCTTCCCACGGCATGGGAAATATGTTAAATGCCGAGTCCTATATTAATCGTGCAGTGGCTATGGATCCTTCCAATTTCCGTTACCGTCAGTTTAAGCAGCAAATGAATATGGGCGGTCAGTGGTATGAGACCAGAGGCAGCGGCTATCGCCGCCCCTATCAGGGATCCTCCTGGTGTCTGGATATGATCCTGTTAAATCTTTTCTGCAATTGCTGCTGTATCTAAAAATCCCCCGGGACTTTTTGAAATGTTCAAAATGAAGGTCCCGGGGGTTTTTTGACGTTACAGGTTCTGTTTCTCGCCGTTAATGGAAGCGGTGTGAATATCCGAAAGGGGAATTACCAGACAACGCTCTCCGTCCACAAAGGCAGGAGAGATGCGCTGAGCTGTTTCCTCGGATACACGAATGAACACATCAATGTCTTCTCCGTCCGGGGAAATGACTCCTGCATCCTCCAACTGGTGGGTAAGGTCCACCACCTGTCGTTTTAATTCTTTCTTTTCGTTTCGAAGTTCCTGGTCCTTTACGGCTTTGGGGTCGTAAAGCTCTTCTGCCAAGGGAATCTCATCACCAAAGGTTTCTTCGTATTGTTCTTTCATACGGGCAGCTTTTTGCTCATTAATGCTGCTGTCGATTAAGATTTCCTCTACATCCTGGGGAGTAATGAACAGGGGTTCATTCTTATCCCGGGTGGTTTCGGAAGAGGTGATGAAGTCTTTAATGTTTTCCTGGACATCCGTAATGATGTCTCCTAAGTCCTCATTATCCGGACCGAAGGATTTGGTAATCAAATCGGAAAAGGCCATTTTCTTCTCGGCGGAAGTAAGAAGAGAGGGGCATCCCAAACCATTCTCCCAGAATTCCTTGTGAGGCTTCTTGGGATTTTTGCTGTAAGCCATAATGTGATGAATGTCGGAAGAACGGTCCGTAAATGCCGGGAATAAAAATCCGCTTTCCGTGGGAGAAACCACCCAGTCCCGAAGCAGGACGCCGATGCGGTTTTCATTTTCCTTGTATCCTAAGCCCGGCTTGGATAAATTTACAGGGCAAATGGCACAAAGCACATAGTCGTATACTTCCTCGGAGTCATCCAAAAGCATATCATCCAGAGTCTTCATAGGCACATCATAGGCATCATAGAAAAGCAGAATGAGATAATTGCCCACCTCATCATAAGAATCAATAATATGGTCAAAGAAACTTTCGGCAATGGTGTCATCTTCCAACTTGCTGTTTTTCAGTTCCAGAAAAATATCCTGAAGAGAATCCTCATCCGGGAAGGACAGTTCCACCAGGTTATTGCCCAGGGTTCCGGAAATACTTTTCTTGGCAATGTCTAAGTATTTATAAAACTCTTCTTCTTCCAAACGAAGAAAATCCTCGGTAAAAGTAACCAGCTTCTCCTTGGAGGAATTTACATAGCATCCCCGCATTTTAGTGATGGTGCATCCTTCCTTGGTGAAACGCCGTTTTAATTCCATTACGTCTTTTTTATTCATAAGTTACTCCTTCTTTTTAATCCCTGACTATTATAATTTTTTTGCCTGGGAATTCCAACATGGAAATCCAAATTTAAAATGCGGAAAAAATGTTTAAATCCGATCTCCCAAAACCGGAGATGCTGGGCGGGGAGTCTTGTTTTTTGCGCTTTTATGGGGTAAACTGTTAAATTGTACAGAAAATAAAGGAGGCTTGTAATGAGCAAGAAAACAGTGGACGTTCGAGAACTTTTTAAAGCACCGGAGAAATATGCAGATCAGGAAATCTGCGTGGGAGGCTGGGTGCGAAATAATCGTGATTCCAAGACCTTCGGATTTTTGGTATTAAACGACGGAACTTTTTTTACACCGCTTCAGGTGGTTTATCATGATACATTATCTAATTTCCAGGACATTGCACATTTAAATGTTGGCGCAGCAGTATATGCCACGGGTACTTTAACACTGACACCGGAAGCGAAGCAGCCCTTCGAGCTGCAGGCATCAGCTATTGAGGTAGAGGGAGATTCCACACCGGATTATCCTTTACAGCCGAAGCGTCACAGCATGGAGTATCTTCGGACTCTGACGCATTTAAGAGCCCGTACCAATACCTTCGAGGCAGTATTTCGGGTGCGTTCCCTGGCAGCTTATGCCATTCATAAGTTTTTCCAGGAGAGAGATTTTGTATATGTTCATACGCCGATTATTACCGGCTCCGACGCAGAGGGTGCAGGAGAGATGTTCCAGGTAACCACCATGGATTTAAATGACCTGCCCCGGAACGAAGAGGGTGCCGTGGATTATTCCAAGGATTTCTTTGGAAAGTCCACCAATCTTACCGTAAGCGGTCAGTTAAACGGCGAGACCTATGCCTGCGCTTTTAAAAATATTTATACCTTCGGACCCACCTTCCGTGCTGAGAATTCCAATACCACCCGTCATGCAGCAGAGTTCTGGATGATTGAGCCGGAGATTTGCTTTGCAGATCTGGAGGATGATATGCAGCTGGCAGAGGATATGCTGAAGTTCATCATCAATTACGTATTAGAGCATGCGCCGGAGGAGATGGCGTTCTTTAATCAGTTCGTGGATAAGGGGCTTCTGGATCGGCTTAAGAATGTGGCGTCTTCCGATTTCGGCCGGATTACCTATACGGATGCCATTAAGGAATTGGAAAAGCACAATGATAAGTTTGATTACAAGGTAAGCTGGGGTGTGGATCTTCAGACGGAGCATGAGCGTTTCCTTACCGAGGAGATTTTCAAGCGCCCCGTATTTGTAACAGACTATCCCAAGGATATTAAGGCTTTCTATATGAAGTTAAATCCCGACGGCAAAACAGTTGCTGCAATGGATTGTCTGGTTCCCGGAATCGGTGAGATCATCGGCGGCAGCCAGAGAGAAGATGATTACGATATCTTAAAGAATCGTATCGAAGAGCTGGGAATGCAGGCTGAGGATTATGATTTCTATATGGATCTTCGGAAGTACGGCAGCAATCGGCATGCAGGATTTGGTCTTGGATTTGAACGTTGCGTCATGTATCTGACGGGAATGGGTAATATTCGTGATGTGATTCCCTTCCCCCGTACGGTTGGAACCTGCGATCTGTAAAAGGGCGTTATAAAAGGGCGTTATAAAAGTTAGGAGGACCTATGTCAAAAATATATATTCCGGAAGGATATGAAAGCGCTCTGGATCTTCGGGAGACTCAGATTGCCATCAAGGACGTAAAAGACTTTTTTCAAAGAGAACTGGCAACACAGTTGAATCTTCACCGTGTGTCTGCCCCGCTTTTTGTCACACCGGAATCCGGATTAAATGATAACTTAAACGGCGTGGAGCGTCCCGTATCTTTTGAAATCCGGGAAAGCGCCGGCAAGAAGGTGGAGATTGTTCATTCCCTGGCAAAGTGGAAGCGCATGGCTTTGGGTCGTTACGGTTTTCATGTGGGAGAGGGTCTTTATACCGACATGAACGCTATCCGCCGGGATGAGGATACGGATAATATTCATTCTGTTTATGTGGATCAGTGGGACTGGGAAAAAATCATTACCAAGGAAGACCGTACCATTGAGACCTTAAAGCAAACGGTTCGGGACGTATATGATGCCCTTCGCGTTACAGAAAAGCATATGTCCAATGTATATGATTATATTGAGTGCATTCTTCCTCAGGAGATTTCCTTTGTGACTACCCAGGAACTGTTAGACCGGTTCCCGGACAAGACTCCCCGGGAGAGAGAATATGAGATTGCCAAAGAAAAGGGCGCAGTTTTCCTTATGCAAATCGGCGGACCTTTATCTGATGGAAAGCCTCATGATGGTCGTGCACCGGATTACGACGACTGGAGATTAAACGGCGATATTATTGTTTACTATCCCGTAACGGATATTGCATTGGAACTTTCTTCCATGGGAATTCGTGTGGATGAGGAATCTCTTCATGAGCAGCTTCTTATGGCAGACTGCCCGGAGAGAGAAGCCCTTCCTTTCCAGAGATCTGTTCTTCGGAAAGAGGTGCCTTATACCATCGGCGGCGGTATCGGACAGTCACGTATTTGTATGTTCTACCTGCGGAAGGCTCACATCGGAGAGGTGCAGGTGAGCCAGTGGCCCCAGGAGGACGTAGAGTACGCAGCAAAGCGCGGCGTAACGATTTTATAACAGCGAAGAAATTCGCAAGGAGGAGCGTATGAGCAGAGATTTGCACAATCCGGAAATGGATCAGTTGTGTGATGCCTTTTTACTGCTGGAGGACCGTGATGAGGTATACCGGTTTTTGGAGGATTTATGTACTGTTAAAGAACTGCAGGCCATGAGTCAGCGTCTGGAGGTGGCCGGCCTTTTGCAGGATGAGGTGACCTACCAGGAAATCGCAGAGCGTACCGGTGCATCCACGGCTACCATTAGCCGGGTAAATCGTGCCCTGACTTATGGTGATGAAGGATATCACATGATTCTGGAACGGTTGGAAAAATAAAATTGCGAAAAATCCCCGAAAATCATTTGACATTGAAATGGGGGTTTGGTATTATAACAAAGTCGTTGTGAAAGCAACGGAATGCGGAAGTGTCGGAACTGGCAGACGAGCAAGACTAAGGATCTTGTGATAGCAATATCGTGTGGGTTCAAGTCCCATCTTCCGCAGTTACGCAGGAGTGGCGGAATTGGCAGACGCGCAGGCTTCAGGTGCCTGTGGTAGCAATATCGTGTGGGTTCAAGTCCCATCTCCTGCATATTTTTTACCATCGCATGGCGGTGGTTTTTTTATGCCTAAAATGCGGATAGTAGCACTTGGTGGAAGAGTAAATTGTATGCAAAAAGAGCGCATACAAAAAGACCGCCTCGCATGAAGCGAAGCGGCCCTCTTTGGAGGAAGAATTATGGACTTATTCTTCCGTTCCGTTAACCCATTGATCAAATTTTTGAAGTACTGCATCGTAAGTATCCTGGGAGATACTGGGAAGATCTTTGCCCCAGGTCTTGGTGGCCTCGGAAAAGCCTTTCTTAAATGCGTTAATAAGCTCCTCTGCCTTGGAAGTATCGTTGCCGCTTAAAGCTTTGGCGAATTCCAAAATACGATCAGAGGTCTGATTTACGCCCCAGTAGCCATCTTCAGCAATGTCGGCCTGTGCCTGCGCCTTAGTGGCTGCATCAACCGTGAAATTGCCACTGGCTAAGTAGCTCCACATATCATCTGTCTTACTGAGCGCATTGCCCTGTCCGGCGATGGTCTTCTGCACCAGATTCATAAGATTCTGAGTCTGTGCTTCGGAGTCAGCCTTCAACTGTGCAATAATGGAGTCGCGGTCCGTAACGGAAGAGGACTTCTCGTAAACGGCAGCTTCGCCATACTTATCAGTGGAAGATGTGGTGGATTCCGTCGTGCTCTTCGATGCTTTTGCGACTGCCTGATATGCAGTAGTAGCAGCCGATGATGTCAAAGAACTGATTGAAATACTCATAGCCTTACCCTCCTTGGTTTATTAAGGCGGCCCCTCGTCCATAAAAAGAGCCAACTTATGCCTTCACATTTAGTATCGGCACATCTTGAGATAATCCTAACCCCTGGAGAAGAAAAAATCCACCCTTAATTTAAAATGAATGGTTCAAATAAAAATGTGCAAGTTATGCCTAACATGTGATAGAATGTTTTTTGTATACAAAATCTTGCATACAAAATGCAAAGGAGCGTACAAAACAGGAATGAATCAAGTTAGAGAAACAGCTTACGGAAAGTTAAATCTGGGGCTGGATGTTACAGGTGTCCGGGAAGACGGATATCATTTGGTAGATATGATTATGCAAACCGTTTCCGTGGCAGACACGGTGGAAATTACGTCAGTTGACACCGAAGGAGATGGAAAGGACCGGCTGTATATTTCTTACGATACTTCAGAGGGAAATCGTCCGGGAGAGCAGCTTTCGGAAGATCAGGATAACTTGTGTCTGAAGGCATTAAGGAGTATGAAAGAGCATTGTAATCTTTCAGGGACATATGAGATCCATCTTATGAAACGAATTCCCATTGCTGCGGGAATGGCGGGAGGAAGCACCGATGCAGCAGCGGTTCTACGGGGAATGAACCGGCTGGAAAATCTGGGGCTTTCGATTGAAGAACTTTGTGAGCTTGGCGTGAAGCTGGGGGCTGATGTTCCTTATTGTATACGGGGCGGCACCATGCGATCTCAGGGAATCGGTGAAATTTTAACACCGGTAAAGGGAATGCCACAGTGTTTTATCCTTTTGGGGAAACCCGGAATTTCCTTGTCTACTCCGGTGATTTACAAAACTTATGATGAGGCGAAAAATATTTCCCATCCTTCCATGGATGTGTTGATTGATTCCATGAAAAAAGATGATTTAATCGGCTTTTGCCGGGCCATGGGAAATGTATTGGAGCAGGCAGCCCTGCCGGATCATCCCCAGGTGGGTGAGATTTCCGATTTCATGGAAAAGGAAGGCGCGCTTCGGGCCATGATGACCGGAAGCGGCCCCACGGTGTTTGGCATCTTTAATAATGAAGAAAAAGTAAATGCTGCTTATGAGAAATTAAAAGAAAGCGGCCTGGCGCAGCAGAGTTTTGTGGTTCGTCCAGTGAACCGGATTTAAGGGTAGAAGTTTTTTTAACCGGAAAAGAACTGCTGGGGAAGAAATCTCCCTGACGTACTTTGGAAGATATAAAAAAGAGAGAAGATAGTAGAAGATTATGAAAGAAGATTTGAAATTAGACGTAAATGCTTTTTTGCCTTTGAGAGACGTGGTGTATCATACCCTGCGTGATGCTATTTTACGGGGGGATATAGCCCCGGGAGAGCGCTTAATGGAAATGCATTTGGCAGATCAGCTGGGGGTAAGCCGTACCCCTATTCGTGAGGCGATTCGTATGCTGGAGCAGGAGGGACTTGCCATTACGGCGCCCCGCCGCGGTGCTCAGGTGGCACGTATGACTCAGAAGGATCTGGAGGACGTGTTAGAGATTCGGGAGGCCCTGGATGAGTTGGCGGTGAAGGGTGCCTGCCACGGAATGAACGATGAACTGTTTCAAAAACTTTATGACTCCATGAGTGACTTTGGAGCAGCGGTAAAAGAAAAAGATATCCGTGCCATGGTGGATGCAGACGAAGAATTTCATAATGTAATTTACAAGGCGGCCAACAATCCTAAGTTGGTAACCTTAATCAATAATTTAAAAGAACAGATGTATCGTTATCGCTATGAGTATATTAAGGAAACTACGGATTATAATCCTTTGATTAGCGAACATGCAGCCATTATTGACGGATTAAAGCGAAAGGATGAGCCCTTCGTGGCCGGCATTATGCATCAGCATCTGCAAAATCAAATGGATGCGGTTCGTAAGGTGATTGCCCGTCAGGAGGAAGAAATTTAATGAGAGAAGGAAAGAGTATTCCTTGTAAAGTAAGGCTTCGATCCATGGAAGTTACTCCGGAGGGAAAAGAAATCCGTAAGGAGGACTTCTTCGGGGAAGTCAGTACCTCAGAGGATGGGACGGTTTTGTCCATTTGCTATGAAGAGGTGATTGCTGAGGGCAGCATTTCCACCTTAGTAATTCCGGGAAAAGAAAATGCTGTTATTGAACGAAGCGGACAGATGCAAAGCCGTATGACCTTTGATATCCGGCAGGATAGCCGGTTTTTATATGAGACTCCCTTCGGCGGGCTGCCATTAGAGATACATACGGAAAAGCTGGATTTAAAAGAGCGGATCTTTCCGGGCGGGGAGAGCGAGAGCCGTATGGATTTATCTATGGAGTATGATCTTTTGCAGAACGGGATTTCCCTGGGGCATCATATTGTGAATCTTACGGTGAGTTATACATTGTAAAAAGGATATGAACTGTGTCCGAAACGCATAGTGGCATATGAATTGTGTACTTTCGACAAGAAGAGAGGAGTTTTTTATACAAGGTGCATATAGAAACATATAGCGACTCCCGGTTGTATGCCTTTGGAAAGTGGAAGAGATTTTCTTATGCGAAGTTGATAAGAGGCGACGCAGCTGCAGGATGCAGCTGCGAGGCAGGAGTAAACAATGGATTGTGTTTGCCTGCCGGTCGCCGACGATATACGTCAACGTATATTCTTCGCATTAGAAAATCCTGACACTTTCCCGCGCATACAATCGGGAGTCGATATATATATATATATATCTTCGTACAAAAAACAACCGGCATCAACCGGTTGTTTTGTATTTTAGTTCTGATTCAAACTCTTGGCTCTGCGGTTCATCCAGGCACGGAATCCCTTCTTGGGCTCTTCCTTGGTTTCGTTCTTTCCGTGCAGTCCCTTAACGCTGATAATGTAAAGTCCTGCAACTCTTGCCTTTACTTCCTTTTTGGTAGGAATCTCATTGAAGATAGCGGGATCGCAAAGGAAGGTCATAATCTTGGGACCAACCTTGGCTTTAATCACCGGCATCTTGGCGCCCTTGGCATAAAAGGGAGTCTGTGCAATGGCAGCTTCCGGAAGACCGGAGTCCTTTAATTTCATTTTTTTCTTATCGATAATCAGCATGGAAACGTTCTGGGCGCTTTCTTCCATCATGGCGTCCTGTTCTGCTTTTTTCTTTTCCTGCTTCTTTCCGACAAAATATAAGGCAATGGTGATACCCACCACAATAGCCGTAATAATCAGAAGTACAATGGTAAATGTAGGCATAAAAATCTCCTCCTTGCAAAATCTTTTGTATTATAGCAATGCCTGAGATAAAAAGCAATTTTCTTTTATAAGGGGAAAAAGTGTGGTATCATATAGAACGTTTGGAGCGAAAATTTGGAAGGTGAATTTTTATGAAGAGTTTAAACAAAAAATTATGGGCACTTCTTCTTTCGGGAGCCATGGTTTTTTCCATGGCAGCTTGTTCTTCTGAGGAAGATACGGACAGTGAGTCTACAGCAAGTACGGAAAGCACGGAAAGTTCTGAAGACGGAGATGCATCTGCATACACTGAGGAATTGGATTTGGATTCTATTGTGACTCTGGGAGATTACAAGGGAATCACCGTAACGCTGACGGCATCGGATTATGCTACGGACGATGCGGCGGTGGAAGCAGAGATGGAAGACTTGATTGACGAGACTCAGCCCTATGTTGAGGATGAGAGTGCCACGGTTGTTGGCGAAGATGATATTGTCTGCGTGGATTACGTAGGAAGCGTGGATGGTGTGGCTTTTGACGGCGGAAGCGCCGAGGACGTTATGATTGACGTGGCAGCCAATGCTTCCACCTCTGGAACCACATTTATTGACGGGTTTACCGATGGACTGGCCGGTGCGGAAGTGGGAAGCACTATTGACTGTACCGTAACCTTCCCGGAGGATTACAGTGCCACGGACCTAGCCGGTGTAGAGGCTGTGTTTACCTTTACCATTAATTATGTGGCAAAGGAAGTAACGGTGGATACCCTAACGGATGATTATGTAAACACCTATTTCAGCTGTGCATCGGTTTCTGATTTTTATGACTATGCAAAGGAGACTTTGGAGGCAGAGGTAGAGGAGAATCGGGAAAGCGATACCCGGTCTGCTGTTATAGAGGCAGTTGTAGCCAATGCCACCGTGGAAGTCCCGGAGGATCTTTTGCAGGAACGGTTGGAGGATTATGAGACTCGTTATGAAAGCGTTTATGTCTCCGAAGACTCCACCTTGGAAGAATATTTATCCACCTATTTTGGTGCCACTATTGAAGAGTTTGAGGAGCAGGTGCTGGATCTTATTGAGGATAACGTCAAAGAAGAGTTGGTATTCCGCGCCATTGCTCAGAAGGAAGGTATTGTGGTAACCAATGATGAGTTTGAAGAGAGCCTGGAGACGCTTATGACCAACGGCGGATATTCCGATACCTCTTCCCTGTTTTCCGCATACGGTGCTACGGAAGAAGCCGGAGAAGAATATCTTCGCATTAGTTTTGTCTGCAGCGAAGCCATTGATTTCTGTGTGGAAAATGCTGTGGTAACGGAAGAGTAATCGTTGAAAACATACCCCTCTTATGGTAATATGTTTTCGATTGTTCCGTAAGGGATTTATATTGGAAAGGAGTACAGAATGAAACACGTTAAGACTTTAAATGAAAAGAAACTTCAGAATACCGTAAAGAAGGGCGGCTGTGGTGAGTGCCAGACTTCTTGCCAGTCCGCTTGTAAGACTTCCTGCACCGTTGGTAATCAGTCCTGCGAGCAGAAGAACTAATTTATTCTTATAGAATTACAGCAGCCGGACGGTTTTTTTAAAACCGTTCGGTTTGCTATGTTTTGGAGGTTTTGGTTTTGATACATCAGTATAAAAACAATGGATATAACATTGTTTTGGATGTAAACAGCGGAGCCATTCATGTGGTGGACGAGCTGTTGTATGAAATGATCGGCTCCTTTGAAGAATTATCAAAGGAAGCACTTTGGGAGAAAATGTCCTCCCTTTTTTCAACTTTGACAAAAGAAGAATATGACGAGGCGTATGATGAGGTCTGTTCCCTTAGGGACGAGGGTGCTCTTTTTACAGAGGATACCTACGAAGATCCATTGTGGGATTTTACGAAGCGTCCCACAGTGGTAAAGGCCTTATGTCTCCATGTGGCTCATGATTGTAACTTATCCTGCCGGTATTGCTTTGCCGGAGAGGGAGAGTACCACGGAGAGCGTGGGCTGATGAGTTACGAAGTGGGAAAACAGGCACTGGATTTTCTGGTGGAAAATTCCGGAAGCCGCAGAAATCTGGAAGTGGATTTCTTCGGAGGAGAGCCTCTTTTGAATTTTGAGGTGGTAAAAAAATTAGTGGCTTACGGCCGCTCTTTGGAAGAAGAGCATAATAAGCATTTTCGATTTACACTGACCACCAACGGCGTGCTTTTAAATGATGAGGTTATGGAGTTCGCCAACAAGGAAATGGACAATGTGGTATTAAGCATTGACGGACGTCCTGAGATTCATAATCATATGCGTCCCTTCCGGGGCGGACAGGACAGTTACGATTTGATCCTTCCTAAGTTTAAGAAACTGGCAGAGTCCAGAGGACAGCAAAAATATTATGTCCGTGGTACATTTACCCGGTATAATAAGGATTTTTCCAAGGATGTGCTGCATCTGGCAGATCAGGGATTTAAGCAGATTTCCGTGGAACCGGTGGTGGCTCCCTATGACGAGAGTTACGCACTTCTTCCGGAGGATGTTCCGGAACTTTGTGATGAGTACGATGCTTTGGCTGCGGAAATGGTTCGCCGGGCAGGTACGGATAAGGACTTTAACTTTTTCCATTTCATGATTGATCTGGAAGGCGGCCCCTGCGTGTATAAGCGCTTGTCCGGCTGCGGATCCGGTACGGAATATTTGGCAGTGACTCCCAATGGAGACTTATATCCCTGCCATCAGTTTGCCGGAGAAGAAGAGTTTAAAATGGGGGATGTATTCACAGGTGTTTCCAATGAAGCGCTGAGGGATTCCTTTAAATCCTGTAATGTATACGCCAAGCCCGAATGTAAAAAATGTTTTGCAAAATTTTATTGCAGCGGCGGTTGTGCTGCCAATGCATATCATTTTCATAAGGACATTCATGCACCCTATGAGGTGGGCTGTGAACTTCAGCGTAAGCGCATTGAATGCGCCATTATGATTAAGGCCGCATTAAGCGACAAGGAAGAGGAATAGGAGAGTATTTTTATGAAGCGGATGAAAAAGGGACAGGGAATTGCTGTTTTCATTGCATTCCTGGCAATCCTGGTTTTGCTGGGATATTATGCAGTGACCATCATTATGTCCACCGGTGTCGGCAAGGACCGGAACATTAAGCTGGGCCTGGATCTGGCCGGTGGTGTCAGCATTACGTATCAGGTAGTGGGAGATACGCCTACCACAGAGGAGATGGAGGATACCATCTACAAACTGCAGCAGCGTATTGAAAATGATTTGAGTTCTGACAGTTCCACCACCGAGGCAAGTGTTTACCAGGTGGGTGACGACCGTATTACTGTGGAGATTCCCGGTGTTACGGATGCCAATGCCATTTTAGAGGAACTGGGTACTCCCGGTCAGTTGTATTTTATTGCTGAGACCGATGACGACGGAAACAGTAATTACAGCTACGACAGTACCACCGGCAGTTATGTATTAAATTATGATTTGGATACTCTGATTGAGAACGGCTCTGTGGTTCTTACAGGATCCGATGTGGAAAGTGCATCCGCTGTTTACCAGACGGATTCCACCACCGGTTCTCAGGAGCCCGTGGTACAGATTTCTCTTACAGATGAAGGTACTACGGCTTTTGCTGAGGCAACCACCAAGGCTTATGAGAATGGTGAGTCCATTGGTATTTACTATGACGGCGAGTTCGTATCCGTTCCTTCCGTAAATGCAGCCATTACCGATGGTAACTGTATCATTGAAGGTATGGAGGATTATGAAGAGGCTTCTAACTTAGCTTCTTATATCCGTATCGGTGGCCTGGATCTGGAATTGGAAGAGTTACAGTCCGAGGTTGTAGGTGCACAGCTGGGTAGCGATGCTTTAAGCACTTCCTTAAAGGCCGGTGTTATTGGTCTGGGAATCGTGATTGTATTTTTGATTGTAATGTACTTGCTTCCCGGTGTGATTGCCTCTTTGGCACTGCTTTTATACACTGAGTTAATTATTACGATCCTGTACCTGTTTGATATTACTCTGACTTTGCCGGGAATTGCAGGTATTATCTTATCCATTGGTATGGCCGTAGACGCCAACGTTATTATTTTCTCCCGTATTCGTGAGGAAATTGCCGGTGGCAAGAGCGTATTCCATGCAGTGGATGAAGGCTTTAAAAAGGCCTTATCCGCAATCTTGGACGGTAACGTGACTACGTTGATTGCAGCAGCAGTTTTGGGTGTAATGGGAACCGGTACCGTTAAGGGATTCGCCATTACCCTGGCACTTGGTGTGGTTCTTTCCCTGTTTACCGCACTGTTTGTTACCCGTCTTTTAATGAAGTCCTTCATGGCTATGGGAGCTACTTCCGCCAAGGCCTACGGTAAGGCAAAGCGCATTAAGGACATTGACTTTATTAAGCATAAGTTCGTCTTTATGGCAATTTCCCTGTTTATTATTGCCTCCGGTTTAATCGGCATGGCTGTATATTCCGCCAAGGGAGAAAATGCTTTAAATTACAGCCTTGAGTTTATGGGCGGTACTTCCACCACCATTACCTTTAATGAGGAGTACACCATCGAGGAAATTGACGAAATTATTGTTCCCAAGGTAGCAGAAGTTACCGGGGATAATGACATCCAGACCCAGAAGGTAGACGGCGGAAATACTGTTATCATTAAGACCCGTACCCTGGAGCTGGACGAGAGAGAAGAGTTAAACACCATGCTGGAGGAAGAGTTCGGCATTGAGGAAAGTGCAATTTCCTCTGAGAACATCAGCTCCACCATTAGTTCTGAGATGCGGAGCCAGTCTCTTATTGCAGTACTGGTGGCAGCATTGTTTATGCTGATTTACATCTGGATTCGGTTTAAGGATATCCGTTTCGGTTCCTCCGCCATCATTGCACTGCTTCATGATGTGCTTGTAACCTTAACCCTTTACGCATTGCTTCGTCTTTCCGTAAGCTCCGCATTTATTGCGTGTATGCTGACCATTATCGGATACTCCATTAATGATACGATTATTATTTTTGACCGTATTCGTGAGAACTACGGCAAGCTTCGTACCAGAGATGCTGAGTCTCTGAAGAAACTGGTCAACGAAAGTATTACCCAGACCTTATCCAGATCTTTAAGTACCTCTTTTACCACGGCGGTAACGGTACTGATGCTTTTGATCTTAGGTGTGTCCAGCATTCGTGAATTCGCCCTTCCTCTTTTGGTAGGTGTTATCTGCGGTACCTATTCCTCCGTTTGTATTGCGGCAGAACTTTGGTACATCATGAGAATTCATCTTCATGGAAAAGGCAAGGACACCATGGCAGCTCCCAAGAAAAAGAGAGAGCGTGCCACCAAAGAAAACGGCGGTTTGATTGTTTAATCCCATTGTTGGTTTTATGTAAATGATCTTACTGCAGTGGTAGGATCGGCAAAAAAGAAAAGGAGAAGTTATGTACACCATCGAAGACATCCGTAACCAGGACCCGGCTATTGCAGACGCCATTTGTGCAGAGTATCAAAGACAGTCGGATCACATCGAACTCATTGCCTCCGAAAACTGGGTATCCCCTGCAGTTATGTCTGCTATGGGAAGCGTTCTTACCAATAAGTACGCAGAAGGATATCCCGGAAAGCGCTATTACGGCGGTTGTGAATGTGTTGATGTAGTTGAGGATTTAGCCAGAGATCGTGCAAAGGAACTGTTTGGCTGTGAGTATGTAAATGTTCAGCCCCATTCCGGTGCCCAGGCAAATATGGCAGTTCAGTTTGCTGTATGTGAGCCCGGAGATACCATTATGGGAATGAGCCTGGATCACGGCGGACATCTGACTCATGGAAGTCCTGTTAACTTCTCCGGAAAATATTTTCACATTGTTCCTTATGGTGTAAACGACCAGGGATATATTGACTATGATGAGGTGCTTCGTATTGCCAAGGAGTGCAAGCCTAAGATGATTATTGCCGGTGCTTCCGCCTATGCAAGAAGCATTGACTTTAAGAAGTTCCGTGAGATTGCAGATGAGGTTGGCGCCGTTCTTATGGTAGATATGGCTCACATTGCAGGTCTTGTGGCAGGCGGCGTTCATGAGTCTCCCGTACCTTATGCAGACATTGTAACCACCACCACCCACAAGACTCTTCGTGGACCCAGAGGCGGTTTGATTATGTCCACGGCAGCAGCCAATGAGAAGTATAACTTCAACAAGGCCGTATTCCCCGGAATCCAGGGCGGCCCCTTAATGCATGTAATTGCAGCCAAGGCAGTTTGCTTCGGCGAGGCTTTAAAGCCTGAATTTAAGACCTATGCAAATCAGATTGTAAAAAATGCACAGGCTTTGTCCAAGGGACTTATGAGCCGTGATGTGGATATTGTGTCCGGTGGTACCGACAATCACCTGATGCTGGTGGATTTAATCCGCAAGGAACTTACGGGTAAAGAGGTGGAGGCCTGGTTGGATCAGGCCAACATTACCGCTAATAAAAATACGGTTCCCAACGATCCCAAGAGTCCTTTTGTTACCAGCGGTATTCGTCTGGGTACTCCCGCAGCTACCAGCCGTGGCCTTGTGGAGGCTGATTTCGACCAGGTGGCTGAGGCAATCAGTCTGGTCATTAACGAGGGCCCCGATGCCGGAGTTCTCAAGGCAAAGGAAATTATTAAGGGATTAACCACAAAGTATCCTTTAAACGGTGGATTTTAAAAAAGAAAAGTGTTATCATTTTTAATAGTAAGAACGAAGGCGTAATGGAGCGCCCGTAAGAATGTCTCCGCACATATGTGCGGGGACATTTTGGTTTTTAGGACACTTTATTGGGGTAGAGTAACAAAGCAAGGAGGAGTGTATGAAGAAAGTGTCGAAGAAGAAGGTGGCAATCATTGTGATTGTTATCCTGGCGGTTGCGGCGGTGGCTGCAGCCTTAGTGTGGTATTTTTTCCTGCGCAGTACAGGGACTTCCGAGGAAGTAACTTACTACGAAGCGACGGGAGATTATTCCACTTCTTATTATAGCGGCATTGTTGAACCGGAGGAGAGCGTGGAAATTACCAGAGATTCCTCCCGGGAGATTAACGAAGTGTATGTCAGCGTGGGAGATCAGGTGAGTGTAGGTCAGCAGTTGTTTTCCTATAAGACGGACGATTTAAGTCTCCAGCTGCAGCAGGCCCAGATTGAGTTGGAGGATTATGATGCACAGATAGCATCTGCTCAGCGTCAGATTGATCAGCTGAATACGGAGAAGGCTTCTGCACCCACAGAGCAGCAGCTGGAGTATACTTCTCAGATTCAGGAGCAGGAAAGTGCTAAGAAGCAGGCACAGCTTAGTAAGAAAACCAAGCAGGCGGAGATCGAGAATCTTCAGAAGCAGATTTCCGCTTCCGTGATTACATCCACTATTGACGGTACCATCCGCAGTATTAATGATACGGCAACGGAGGGCACCTATATGACCATTTTATCCACCGGAGCTTATCGCATAAAAGGCAGCGTGGATGAACTGAATTATTACATGCTATCCGAGGGACAGAGTGTAATCATTCACTCCCGTGTGGACGAGAGCAAGACATGGGAAGGTACCATTACCAAAATGGAAAACGGCGGAGATTCCACAAGTTCCGAATCGACGGATTATATCAGTGACTCTTCCTCTTCTGTGGAGGTGGCTACCAAGTATAATTTTTATGTTGCTTTAACCACATCCGACGATTTGTTAATCGGTCAGCATGTGTATATTGAGCCGGTGTACGATGATTCTGACGAAACCTACGATGACAGCAGCGTCGTTATGGATGAAGAGGGAAATATCATCTACGATGACTCTACAGAAGTTCCGGTAGAGGATAGCTCAGAGGATGAAGCCACAGATGAGAGCAGTGAAGATGCTTCGGAAGAAGCAACGGAATAGGAGGCTCTCATGATTCGATTGGAACATATTTACAAGGATTACCAGCTGGATACAGAGCCCGTTCCGGTACTGAAGGATGTATCCCTTCAGGTGGAAAAGGGAGAGTACCTGGCCATTATGGGACCCTCCGGTTCCGGTAAATCCACTCTTATGAATATTATCGGTTGCCTGGATACACCCACCAGCGGTGAGTATTTCTTTGACGGCGAAAATATTTCTATGTTGAATGACAATCGCCTGGCGGAGATTCGCTGCCATGGCATCGGATTTGTTTTTCAGAGTTTTCAACTTTTGCCGGGGGAGACAGCTCTCCAGAATGTTATGCTGCCTTTGTCCTTTGCGGGAACTCCCAGATCCAGACGACAGGAAATGGCAGAAGAAGCTTTGGAAAAAGTTGGTTTAAAGGAGCGCATGCAGCATCTTCCCACCCAGCTTTCCGGTGGACAAAAGCAGCGTGTTGCTATTGCCCGGGCCATGATTAACAATCCCAAGATTCTTTTGGCAGACGAGCCTACAGGAGCACTGGATCAGGCTTCCGGAGCCCAGATCATGGACCTTTTTTCACAATTGAATGAAGACGGCGTAACGGTACTTATGATTACCCATGATGCCGGGATTGCATCCCACGCCAAGGTTACAAAGAAGATTATAGACGGGGAGATTTATGATGACTAAGAAGAGAATCATAGCCCTGGTCATTGTGGCTGCCCTGGTGGTGGCCGGCGTCTTTGGGCTGAATTATTTACGAATGAATACCAGAAGCGTCTACGTGAATTTGGTATCGGATATTAACAATAACTGGGTGCTGACGGAAAACGGCAGTGACGGAAATATTACCGATGCGGATGCACAGGTGATTTATGTGGATTCTTCCGCCACCATTGCGGAAGTATATGTCTCCGAGGGAGACGAAGTATCCGTGGACACACCGCTGTTTCGCTATGATACCCAGGCAACACAATTGGAGCTGGAGACAGCGCAGGCAGATGTGGCTTCCGCAAAGGCGGCACTTTCCTTAAAGAACCAGACTTTGGCTTTGTATCAGGCCATTGTTCCTGTGGCAGAAAGCAACGGAGAGAATACAGAGGAGACTACCGATGTACTGACGGATGCTCAGAAACTTCCGGAAGCATACGGCGGAGAAGGCACTGCCGAGAGTCCTCTTTCCTATCTTTGCACGGAGGAGACCGTTCTTACAGGAGAGCAGATCAATGCCTGGATCTATGACGGTCTGGTGGTATCTCTGGAAATTCGGGAAGGAAATACTTTAGAGGGAGAACTTTTAGACCAGTGGATCATTGACGGCAGTCAGTTTATTCTGGTGGACGACACTTCCTACTGGCAGGTTAGTACCCGGTCCCAGTATTATCCCGAAGTGGAAGAGGAAGAAGTGGATGACGGCAGCGGAAGTTACACCCAGTCCGAGAAGAATCGCATGATTTCCGAGATTCAAACAGACATTGATAATCTTACTTCTCAGATTAAGCAGGGAGAACTTTCCGTTCAGAAATTACAAAGTCAGATTTCCGAGTCCACCGTAAAGGCTACGGTCCCCGGTGTGGTTAAGACCATCGGTGATCCGGAGAAGATTAATTCCTCTCAGGCATTTTGCACCATTAGTTCCAAGAGCGGCATGGTACTGGTGGGGTATATCAGCGAACTGAATTATGAGGATACCCGGGTGGGAGACAAGGTTTCTGTTACCAGCTGGACCTCGGAGGGAGTAAGCGAGGCAACTATTTCGGAAATTTCCGATGTGCCGGTTTCTTCGGATGCGTATTATTCGTATTCCGAGAACCCGAACTCCTCCCATTATCAGTACAAGGCTATTTTGGACGATGATACGGGATTTACCATTGGAGATGCTGTGTCCGTCACACCGGTACTGGAGAATGTGTCAGAGCTCATTGTCCTGGAAAAAATGTATGTACGTACGGAAAACGGCGAGAGTTATGTCATGAAGGATGACGGCACAGGTCATTTGACCAAGCAGGTGGTTACCGCGGAGCCTACCTCTCAAAGCGAGTATGTACTGGTAACCGACGGACTTACCAATGAGGATTATATTGCATATCCCTATGGTAAGAAGGCAGTGGAGGGCTTTAAGACCACCACGGAATATCAAATCAGTTTTTTCTAAGGGGGAGCATATGATCGAAAATATTAGACTTGCCCTTAGGGGCATCAGAACACATAAAATGCGCTCCTTTCTTACCATGTTGGGAGTGATTATCGGAATCGCAGCCATTATTGCCATTGTATCCATTGTGGAGGGTACCAATAAGAAACTGGAAAAATCTCTGGTTGGCAGCGGTAATAATGTAACCGTAGTATCCCTGGCGGAGAACGGAAGTTACGCCTATGATTTTTCATCCGGAATTCCTTCCGGAGTACCGGTGATTTCCGACAGTACCATGGAGGAGATTCGCAGTCTTCCCGGAGTGGAGGCAGCCAGCGCTTTTCACACCAATAATATTTATAACGGTGTCTGGTATTTGAATCAGACTTCCTATGCCACCAATATTAATGCCATCGGTTCGGACTATTTTTCCACGGTGCAGTATGAGGTGACTTCCGGTCGGGACTTTTCAGAGGAGGAGTATGACGGCACGGAAAAATTCGCTATCGTGGATCAGGACTTTATTGATGCGTATTTCCAGGGAGAAAATCCCCTGGGAAAGGTAGTGGAAATCGCCAAAGAGCCTTTTTTGATTGTGGGTGTGGTAAGTAATCCCAATAAGGAAGTGGTGGAGTATGATTCCGAATCGGATTATTACACCTATGCTTCCAGCACTTCCGGCGGTAATATTTATATTCCCATTGAGACCTGGGGAGTTGTTTTCCAGTTGGATCAGCCCCAGTCTGTGGCAGTTCGGGTTACCAATGCCAAGGAAATGGCTTCCGTTGGTCAGTCGGCGGCAGACACCATTAATATGTATGTATCTTCTTCGACGTACACTTATGCAGCGATTTCCGCGGCGGAGGATACGGAAATGATTACCACTTTAACCAACGCCATTCGGGTGCTTTTGGTATCCATTGCTTCTTTGTCCCTTTTGGTAGGCGGTATCGGTGTTATGAATATTATGCTGGTGTCCGTTACGGAGCGTACTTCGGAGATTGGTTTAAAGAAGGCGTTAGGAGCCAAGCGTAAGACTATTATGGCTCAGTTTTTAACAGAGTCTGCCGTGCTTACATCCATCGGCGGTATTCTGGGAGTTATTGTGGGAATCATTCTGGCCAAGGTAATTACGGTGGTGGCTTCTTTGGAATTTGCAATCAGTATTCCTTCCATTGTGATTTCCGTACTTTTTTCCATGGGAATCGGCATTTTGTTCGGTGCCATGCCTGCCAGCAAGGCCTCTAAGTTGAATCCTATTGATGCCTTGCGAAGAGAGTAGGATTTATTGCAAAATAAAACGCAAACTTCTATAATATACAAGGGTATGTCTACACATATCCTTGTATATTTTTGTATATATAGAAAGGAATCCAAAAATGCTGGATATTCGGTTTGTGAGGGAGAATCCCGACGTTGTAAAAGAAAACATCAAAAAGAAATTCCAGGAGCATAAGCTTCCCCTGGTAGATGAAGTAATAGATTTAGATAAGCGGCAGCGTGCGGCAAAGCAGGAGGCCGATGATCTCCGGGCCAGCCGGAATCAGCTTTCTAAGCAAATCGGTGCGTCGATGAAGGAAGGCAAGAAGGATGAGGCTAACGAGGTAAAGGCACAGGTTACCAAGAACGCTGAGCGTCTTGCAGAATTAGAGGAAGAGGAGCGTACCTTAGGGGAAGAAGTCTTAAAGCGCATGATGGTAATCCCCAACATCATTGATCCTTCCGTTCCCATTGGTCCTGACGATTCCTGCAACGTAGAGATTGAGAAGTTCGGTGAGCCGGTGGTTCCTGATTTTGAGATTCCTTATCATACGGAGATTATGGAGCGTTTCGACGGCATTGACTTAGAGGCAGCAGGCCGGGTGGCCGGTAACGGTTTCTATTATTTAATGGGAGACATTGCCCGTATTCATTCCGGAGTACTTTCCTATGCCAGAGATTTCATGATTGACCGGGGATTTACTTACTGCGTACCGCCTTTTATGATTCGGTCCAATGTGGTAACCGGCGTTATGAGCTTCGATGAAATGGATGCCATGATGTATAAGATTGAGGGCGAGGATTTGTATCTCATCGGTACCTCCGAGCATTCCATGATCGGTAAGTTCATTGATACCATTCAGGAGGAGACAGCTCTTCCTTATACTCTCACCAGTTACTCCCCCTGCTTCCGTAAGGAAAAGGGAGCCCACGGTATTGAGGAGCGAGGCGTATACCGGATTCATCAGTTTGAAAAGCAGGAGATGATTGTGGTATGTAAGCCGGAGGATTCTCCCTACTGGTATGATCAGCTTTGGAAGAATACAGTGGATCTGTTCCGCTCTTTGGATATTCCCGTACGGACTCTGGAGTGCTGCTCCGGAGACCTGGCAGATCTTAAGGTTAAGAGTTGTGACGTAGAGGCCTGGTCTCCCCGTCAGAAGAAGTACTTCGAAGTTGGGAGCTGCTCTAACTTAGGTGATGCACAGGCAAGACGACTTCGGATTCGTGTAAAGGGTGAAAATGGTGAGAAGTATTTTGCACATACTTTAAATAACACCGTAGTTGCACCGCCCCGTATGCTGATTGCATTTTTGGAAAATAATCTGAATGCCGACGGAAGCGTGAATATTCCTGAAGCCCTTCGTCCTTATGTAGGCGGCATGGATAAGATTGTTCCCAAGCACTAAGACAGCACATACCGGAGGAAATTATGCGACATTTAATGAACCCATTGGATTTTTCCGTGGAAGAACTTTCAGACCTGATGGATTTGGCGGCGGATATTGAGAAACATCCTGCAAAATATGCACATGCTTGTGACGGCCGGATACTTGCCACTTGCTTTTACGAGCCAAGTACCCGGACAAGACTTAGTTTTGAATCCGCCATGCTTCGCCTGGGAGGACAGGTGCTGGGATTTGCCAGTGCGGATTCTTCTTCGGCGGCAAAGGGTGAAAGTGTCTCCGACACCATGAGTGTTATTTCCTCTTATGCAGATATTTGTGCCATGCGCCATCCCAAGGAGGGCGCTCCTTTAGTGGCATCCACTCATGCCTCCATTCCCGTGATTAATGCAGGAGACGGAGGTCATCAGCATCCCACTCAGACCTTGACGGATCTTTTCACCATTCGCTCCTTAAACGGTGATATTTCAAACCTTACCGTGGGATTCTGCGGTGATTTGAAATTCGGGCGCACGGTGCATTCTCTGATTCATGCTCTGGTTCGATATCCCAATATCCGGTTTGTTCTGATTTCTCCGGAGGAACTTCGGATTCCCGGTTATATCCGGGAGGATGTTCTAAAGAAGAACAACGTTCCCTTTGAAGAAGTGGTTCGTTTAGAGGATGCCATGCCGGATCTGGATATTTTATATATGACCCGGGTTCAGAGAGAGCGTTTCTTCAATGAGGAGGATTATCTTCGCATGAAGGGCTTCTATATATTGGATAAGGAAAAGATGCACCTGGCCAAAGAAAATATGATGGTGCTTCATCCGCTGCCCCGTGTAAACGAGATTTCCGTGGAGGTGGATCAGGATCCCAGAGCGGCATACTTCAAACAGGCCAAATACGGAGTGTATATTCGAATGGCTTTAATTCTTACGCTTTTGGAGGTGGAAGTATGTTAAATATCAGTGGAATCCATGAGGGATATGTATTAGATCATATTAAGGCCGGCAGCAGTTTAATGATTTATCATTACCTGAAGTTGGACGAGTTGGACAACGGCACCATTGCCATTATTATGAATGCCAAGAGCAACAAAATGGGCAAGAAGGACATTATTAAAGTGGAGTGTCCCGTGGATGCCATCGATCTGGATATCTTAGGATATATTGACCACAATATTACGGTAAACGTTATTGCCAATGATGAGATTGTGGAGAAAAAAATATTAGAGCTTCCCAAGGAAGTGAAAAATGTAATCCGCTGCAAGAATCCCCGGTGTATTTCTTCGATTGAGCAGGAACTGGACCAGATTTTTGTTTTGACGGATGCGGAGAACGAAGTATACCGCTGTAAGTACTGCGAGACAAAGTACGACGGTAAATAAGAAAGGAAACTATGGGCGAAATAACCATTCGGGAAAAAATGGAACAGCAGGAAAAGGAAATGCTTAGTCCTTACGCTACTTTGAGTATGAACTCCAAGGGGCGTCTTCGTGCTGAGGAAGAATGTGATATTCGTCCGGTGTTTCAGAGGGACCGGGATCGCATTTTGCATTCCAAATCCTTTCGTCGTTTAAAAAATAAGACCCAGGTGTTTTTACATCCTCTGGGAGATCATTACAGAACCCGCATGTCTCATTCTTTGGAAGTATCCCAGAGTGCACGGACCATTGCTAAGGCCCTGCGCTTAAATGAAGATCTGGTGGAGGCCATTGCTTTAGGCCATGACTTGGGACATACTCCTTACGGACACTGCGGGGAAGATGTATTAAATGAACTTTGTCCGGAAGGCTTTGTTCACAGCGAGCAAAGTGTTCGGATTGTGGATTTTCTGGAGAAGGACGGCAAGGGTTTGAATCTTACGATGGAGGTGCGTGACGGGATTTTAAATCACCAGACCTCCACCATGCCTTCCACTCCCGAGGGACAGATTGTGCGTCTTTCCGATAAGATTGCTTATGTAAGTTCCGATATTGATGATGCCATTCGGGCACAGATACTAAACGAGGAGTCTATTCCCAAGGAGATTCGAAATACGTTAGGATATAACGTAAAGGAACGTCTAAACACCCTGGTGCATGATGTGATTTCCAACAGTATGGACAGCCCCCAGATTCGCATGTCTTCGGAGGTCTATGATGCTATGTTTGACCTTCGGAGATTCTTAAATGACAATGTTTATAAGAATAAAGAGGCAAAGGGTGAAGAGTCAAAGGCCCGCCGCATGATTAAGGAACTGTATATATACTATTGCGGCCACTTTGATGAGATTCCTTATAAGTACCGCAGTTTTCTGGATCGGGGAGACAGTAAGGAACGCATTGTTTGTGATTATATTTCCGGCATGACGGATTCTTATGCAAATCATAAGTTTTCCCGGATCTTTATTCCCATGTCCTGGGAGGTGGAAAGCGAGTGAGAGAGCGATCCAATTATTTCCCTCAGGAAGTCATTGATCAGGTAGCAGATGCCAGTGATATCTTAAGTGTCATTTCCAATTATGTACATTTGGAACGACGGGGTAATACCTATATGGGACTTTGCCCATTCCATAATGAGAAGACCGCATCTTTTTCCGTTACACCCTCTAAGCAAATGTTTTATTGCTTCGGCTGCGGTGTGGGAGGAAATGTCTTTACCTTCCTGATGAAATACGAAAATTTATCCTTTCCGGAGGCGGTACGTCAGCTGGCAGACCGTGCGGGAATTTCTTTGCCGGAGAGAGAACTCTCTCCTGAGGAGAAACGAAGAATTTCCCGGAGGGACAGTCTCAGGGAGATTAATAAAGAAGCGGCTACTTATTTTTATCATAAGCTTCGGTCCGATTCCGGAAAGACGGCCATGGAATATTTTTCCAACCGGCAACTTTCTCCCGAAACAATGCAAAAGTTTGGACTGGGTTATGCCGATAAGTATTCCGACGACTTATATCGTTACCTGAAGAGTAAGGGATATAAGGATGACCTGCTTCGGGACAGCGGAGTAATTTCCTTTGATAAGGGTTCCGGCAGAGACCGGTTTTGGAACCGGGCCATGTTTCCTATTATGGATATAAACGGCAAGGTCATTGCCTTTGGCGGCCGTGTCTTAGGAGACGGGAAGCCTAAGTATGTCAATTCCCCGGAGACGGAGATTTTTGATAAGAGCCGGAATATGTACGGACTGTATCTTGCCAGAAAGTCCCGGCGTCATGGCATTATCCTTTGCGAAGGATATATGGATGTTATTGCTTTACATCAGGCAGGATTTGATAATGCGGCGGCATCATTGGGTACCGCCTTTACAGACGGCCATGCCAATTTGCTGAAGAGGTTTACTTCGGAGGTATATATTAGTTATGATAGCGACGGAGCCGGCGTTAAGGCCGCCCTCCGAGCCATTCCCATTTTGCGGCGCTATGGAATTGCCGCCAAGGTGGTGAATATGACTCCCTATAAGGACCCGGATGAATTTATCAAGGCCCTGGGAGCCGAAGAATATGAACAACGTTTACAAAACGCCGAAAACGGGTTTCTTTTTACCGTACGGAAGACCCAGGAGCGTTTTAACCGAAGCGATCCGGATGAGAACGCTGCTTTCATTAAGGAAGTGGCGGCATTGCTTCTTACAGTGCCTGCAGGCATTGACCGGAATAGTTATATGGATTCCGCGGCCAGGGAATTTACCATTCGCCGTGAGGAATTGGAAAGCGGTCTTATTGCGGCAGAGCAGAAAGCTTCCAGAGAAAAAGGCAGAGACAGAGGGACTTATCCCGATACCGTCCGAGAGGGGCAGGAAACAGCGCCTTTTCCTGAAGCAGGAGCATCCCCCGGAGGCTATAATCGAAAAAGCAGAGCGGATGAGGGAATGCGTGTATCTCAGAGACTGCTTTTAACTCGCATAAGCGAGGATCCCGCATTATATGAGCGGATTTCCCGTTGGATTACACCGGAAGACTTTGAAGAGGGAATGCTTTCCACTGTTGCGGAGGAAATGTTCCGGGAAATAAAAGAGCAAGGTTCCGTAAATCCGGCACAGATGATCAGTTTGTTTTCCGATGTGGAAGATCAAACGGAAGTGGGCAAAATTTTAAATGCCCAGGTACGGGGAGCAGAAGATCCCAAGGAGCAGCGTAAGATTTTAAAAGAAAGCCTGATTCGGGTAAAGCAGGCCAGCATGGAGCGCGCCATGAAGGGACATGTTCCGGACCCCTTAAATGCGGTTAAAACCGCCAGGGCCCAAATCGAAGAGATCAAAAAAGAATTTCCAGATGTTTAGTTGAAAGGAGCCAAATCAATGGCAACGAAGGACCAGGAGAAGAAGACTACCACCAAGAAGAGTACTGCAGCAAAGAAAGAGACTGCGACAAAGACTACTAAGGCAGCAGCCAAGACCACTGCAAAGAAGGAGACTGCAGCAAAGACCACTGCAAAGAAGGAGACTGCAGCAAAGACCACTGCAAAGAAAGAGGCAGCAGCAAAGACCACTGCAAAGAAGGAAACTGCAGCAAAGACTCCCAAGGCAGCAACTGCTAAGAAGGAAACTGCAGCCAAGGCATCTACTTCTAAGAAGACTTCCGGCAAGGCTGAGAAAGCAGCCGAAGGCGAGGATGCAGCCGCTGTATTTGAAAGCAAGCTCCAGGAACTTTTAAAACTGGCAGCTAAGAAGAATAACGTATTTGAGTACCAGGAAGTACAGGAATTTTTCAAGGATATGAAACTGTCCGATGCACAGTTTTCCAAGATTATTTCTTTCCTGGAAAAGAGCAATATTGATGTGGTCCGTCTGGATACTCCCATGGAGGATGAGGAACCGGATCTTAACTTAGAGGACGAGGAAGAGGTAGAGTTAGAAACCATTGACCTGTCTGTTCCCGAGGGTGTCAGCATTGAGGACCCGGTACGTATGTACCTTAAGGAAATCGGTAAGGTGCCTCTTCTTACTGCAGAGGAAGAGATTGAACTGGCAAAACGTATGGAAGCCGGCGATGATGAGGCTAAGAAAAAATTAGCCGAGGCAAACCTTCGTCTGGTGGTAAGTATTGCAAAGCGTTATGTGGGCCGCGGTATGCTTTTCTTAGACTTGATTCAGGAAGGTAACCTGGGTCTCATTAAGGCTGTTGAAAAGTTTGATTATACCAAGGGATATAAGTTTTCCACCTATGCTACCTGGTGGATCCGTCAGGCCATTACCCGTGCTATTGCGGATCAGGCCCGTACCATTCGAATTCCCGTACATATGGTGGAGACCATTAATAAGTACACCCGTGTTTCCAGACAGCTCTTACAGGAGTTAGGCCGTGAGGCAACTCCGGAGGAAGTTGCCAAGGAAATGGAGCTTCCTGTGGAGCGTGTCCGTGAGATTATTAAGATTTCTCAGGAGCCGGTATCTCTGGAGACGCCCATTGGTGAAGAGGAAGATTCTCACCTGGGTGACTTTATTCAGGATGAAAATGTTCCGGTTCCCGCAGAGGCAGCAACTTTTACTTTGCTTCGTGAGCAGCTGGACGAGGTGCTGGAGACTTTAACGGAACGTGAACAGAAGGTGTTGATTCTCCGCTTTGGTCTGGAGGACGGAAGAAGCCGTACTCTGGAAGAGGTGGGTAAAGAGTTTAACGTTACCCGTGAGCGTATTCGTCAGATTGAAGCCAAGGCTCTTAGGAAGCTGCGTCATCCCAGCCGCAGCCGCAAGTTAAAGGACTATTTGGAGTAATGGCGTCTCTTAATAACATAAACCTGTCTAATCGTCTGCTTGCCTTAGCTGCTTTGTGCGGCCGGGGCAAGCGGATTTTGGATGTGGGGTGTGATCACGGTTTTTTAACTATTTATCTGGTGCAGCAGGGAGCCTTCTCTGAGGGAATTTGCTCAGATGTGAATGAAGGGCCTTTAGAACGAGCTAAGGAACATATTAAAGAAAACGGTCTTACCTCTAAGATTGAGACGCTGCTTAGTGACGGTCTGTCTCAATATCAGGCCGGCACCTGTGATACCATTGTGATTGCAGGCATGGGCGGTATGCTGATTCGGGAGATTTTAAAGGCGGGCCGGCATAAAATTTTACCGGGAGATCATTTGGTGCTGTCCCCCCATCGGGAGGCAGAGGAGCTTCGCAGGTATCTTTTCTCTGAAGGATTTGTTCTGGAGGAAGAGGATTTTATCCTGGAGAAAAATAAGCCTTACCCCATGATGCGGGTACGTTGCGAGGGGAAAGGTTTCGGAGAAAATACATACGATCCGGTGGAACTTCGCTTCGGGCCTAAACTTCTTTCCGGTGTGGGATCTAATCCGGCGGATTATCAGTTGTATCTTCAAAATGAAGCACAGCGGGTCCGGAAAATCCTTGGAAAGTTACCGGCTGACGGAGCGCGGGCTAAAGAACTTACAGAAGAATTTGATTTGATTCAACAAGCCATAGAACGGGGGAATTATGAAGGTCGGAGAGATTATTGATTTACTGGAGAAAAGGGCACCCAAGAAGGATGCCTATGAGTGGGACAATGTTGGCCTTTTGGTGGGTTCCAAAGACTGGGATGTAAATAAGGTCTATATTGCACTTGATGCCACCGGCGAGGTAATCGACCGGGCGGTGGAGCAGGGAGCCAATATGCTGATTACTCACCACCCTATGATTTTTTCATCCATGACTCAGGTGGTGGATTCGGATTATGTGGGACACCGGGTCATGAAATTGGTGGAAAATCACGTGGCTTATTATGCCATGCACACCAATTACGACGTACACGGCATGGCGGAAGTTTGTGCCAAGGCTTTAAAGTTGGGACATGCCATTCCTTTGGAGCCGCTGGAGGCCGGAACCGGCGGGGTTTACGGTCCCATGATCTCATTGCAGGGATTAACGGAGCATAACGGAGAAGGTGCTTTACAGGGAGATACCTCCGAAATGGGAGAGATTCCTTTAAATATTCACGAGGGACTCATTTCGGAATTCAGCAGATCCCGGGAACTGTTAACCGACTTAAATCCTTACGCTAAGAAGGAGCAGCACCTGGAGCCGGGTCTGGGATGCCTGGGCAGCCTGGATGAACCGGTGTCTCTGCAGGAATATGCCGTATACGTAAAGCAGGCTCTGGGACTTTCTTCCGTACGGGTCTTTGGAGATTTGGATCAAATGCTTCATATCGTAGCGCTCTTACCCGGCAGCGGAAAAAGCGAAATCGACCTGGCAGTACAGAAGGGTGCTGATGTTTTGGTAACGGGAGACATTGATCATCACAGCGGACTGGATGCAGTGGAAAAGGGAATCGCCATTATTGATGCAGGCCATTACGGCATGGAGCATTTATTTATGGAGGATATTTCTTTTTATCTGAAGGGACTTACCGGCACATTAGAAGTGGAGACAGATCCTAAGAAGGAACCCTTCACGGTGATATAATAAATGCATCAAACGAGACAGGGGGGATATGACATGAGCGAATTAATTAAACTGGAAATCTTAGACGAGACTGTTGATGTGGAGCGTCAGACCACCATGGAAGAAATCGCAAAGCGTTATGCGGACCGGTACGACGACGATATTGTGCTGGCCGTGTACAACGGAAAGCTATGCGAACTTCGGAAGAAAATCAAGCAGCCCGGCACGTTAAAATTTTTAACCACGGCAGATCGAAACGGCCGCAGGGCTTATTGCCGAAGCGTTGTATTTTTAATGCAGCGGGCAGTGGAGCGTCTATGTCCTAAGGAGAAGCCGGATATCCGGGTGATGTTTTCTCTGGACAACGGATATTTCTGCCGTATGGACGATGAGAATTTCGTGGTGGACGAGAAGTTTTTATCCGATCTTAAGGCGGAGATGCTGTCCCTTGTAAAGGAGGATCTTCCTCTGGATAAATATGCGGTGCATACCAGAGAGGCAGAGGCTATGTTCCGTGAGAGAGGAATGGAAAGCAAGGAGAAACTTCTTCGCTACCGTTCCAGTTCCAATACAAATATTTACGATTTAGACGGCTGTGTGGATTATTTTTACGGATATATGGTGCCT
>Ga0181612_180190_pt1 | contig 34062 bp, 20 predicted proteins | sample HoacroProtozoa21_FD_119630 | JGI IMG/M metagenome (GOLD analysis project Ga0181612, IMG submission 119630) | Hoatzin crop microbial communities from Cojedes, Venezuel. Combined Assembly of Gp0051906, Gp0051904, Gp0051908 | reverse complement strand
TTTTTTTTTTTTTAATCTTTGAGTGGTGTCACTAGAATTAAATATAAGGCAAATCTTTTTAAGCACCACTTCGGGTAATCTACCACCTAAACTGCTAGAAGCAGTACCTGTAATCATCACGAAAATGCAGGAAAGGAAGTAGTTGTCATCTTCTTGATATCTATGATGTCTCTTTTTGCAAATCTATATACAACATTTAACTCTTCCAAAGTTAATTACTGCACTCATTTTTTAAAGTAGACAAATAACTGAGAAATGGACACAATTTACACTTCTTTTGATTTAGTCCACCAAAACTTTCTTCCTTTAAGAACATTTATGGCTTTTACTGGATATTAGTGATATAACTATCCCGTTGCTAAATCTCCTCCAAGCACATTTAATTCTAATATGCTACTGTTCTCCAAATAACTGTTTGTGGGAACTATGACTAAAGCTCAGGAGTGATTTGTAGCTTTGAATAAATCTCAGTAGTGAACCAAATGATTTGATTTCTCTCTGATATTTTATGTAACTGCAGTTCTCAAAATAATAGAAATGGAAACATAGTACTTTTGGTAGAGTTTATGCTAAAAGGTATTGTATAAATACCAAGAACTATGCTTCAGGCTTATATCGACTGTGATGTCATCATATAATACAGTATTATGTTTCTCTTTGACAATTCCCTGTTCTAGTTGCTTACGTTATCTAGAGTAATGATGACACTAGACATTATTAGAGAAGTCAGGGGTGAATTAGGTCTTGGTCAACTCCCTCACCTACCAAATACTAATTTAGCTCCTCAGTAAAGTCTGATATTTCAGTGCAGATTTCTGGATCATTTCCATCCTCTTTTCTTGTTGTGGAAATATCTACAAGAATCTTGTCTTTGCTAGTTTGAAGTTTTAGTGATGCATTTAATTAGAGTAATGCAATAAGAAGTATCATAGACTCTCACAACCTTGATAGCTATGCATAAGTTATCCATATAGAATTGCCAGAGACTGTCTTATACATGCTAGCTTTGGGTTTCTACTATCCCCTTTTGCGGATTCAACTAGCGCTTTTAGAGTTTTGTAAACATCGATGAAAACAACATATAACTTGTTATGATTTCATTTTCTGCTTTCTGCTGTTTCCTGGACTATCATAAATCCAGTGAAAACTGCTTTATAACAATCTTTCACTAGCTGCTGAAGTCTGTTTACTGGGTTCAAACCAGGCCAGGATTTAATTTTTTTGACCACCTACATGGTATTTTAAGGGGTTATTTTGGTTTGGCCAGTATAAACGCCAGGTGCCCACCAAAACCCCTCTATCACTCCCCCTCCTCAGCTAGACATTTCCTTTAAATACAGCTTTATTTTATTCACACATTTATCTCATGTACTCACTATCATCTGCTCCATATTATACAAATTGTTTAGTTAAAAAATTGAAAGAGTAAGTCCTAAAGAAATCATGAGCATTCAGTCTCAAGACGTAAAATGCCAGGCTAATGCTGTACGTGTATTCCATGAAAGGGTTTTCTACTGGCAGGAAAATGAGCTAATGGACTTCCTAGAGCTTTTCTGTAATCCTCCTTCTGCTGTCCCTGTGTAGGACACGAAAACTGATCCACTGCAGACAGGGGGACTACTCTTGCGAATAACTACTGCTACGTGTGCAAGAACTGCACACTCCAGCCTGGAACACATAAAATTTACAACTGGGCAAAAGATAGCTTTGTATTTTACAAGGTGTTAATACTTGGTATTTACATACCACACTGTATGAGTCCTGGGAGGCAACCAGTGTATCTCATTAAATTATAATCTTTATAGTTAAGTTTTAGCTGTGGGGCTATACCTCAAGTAAGATCTAAACAGATGCAAAAGCCATGACGTCAAACTGGAACACTTGCTTCTGACCGTCTTAGGACCTGCAGCATTAGTAGGTGTTTCTGCCTAGCAAGGGTCAATTACCAGAAGCAGCAAAAAATCTGCACGGCCCATCAGCCTGTTGTGGCAACGAAACCTCACCGTGCAGGACCAGGGAGCCCCCCTGCGACATTCGGGTGTGCTGGCCATTACAGAGCTGTCAGTGCCAAATACTGCATCTGCCTGTAAATGGTGTAGAATGGATAGCTCTAAGCAAAGTTGGGAATGACCAGTTTTAATTAAAAATTGTTATTTATTAACTGAGCCAGGATTTCCATGTCCCACCACGGTATAATGCATTTAAGGCAGAAATTGCTCTAGAAGTGTTGGGCCTTCTTCACACTTATATGGCCATTAAAAGAAATATTGTCAGATGATGAAAAGGGAGGGGAGTGGTGGTAAGGACGTAATCACCTAGAGGACCTGTTCGATTAGGTGGTCACTAGAGTGAAAGAGGTCTTGGCTCCAGAAGGAGAATGCTGTGAATCAGAAACCCAGAATGGTTAGCTGGCATCTGCTCAGGCCTTCAGTGCTCAAAGAGCTTCAAAAATAGTTCAAAGAGCTTGTCAGAATTATGTAATTTAATAACAAAATTAATTTGTATTTTAAAAATGCAATGTAAAGTGCTTAAACAAAGATATGAACTGTATTACTGTTGTTTAATAATGATCTTACTGTGATGAATCTACAAGTTTAATGTTACTTCAAATCTTCTTCATCTTTAATTTGGCTGCTTCTTCCAGACCATGTAGGATAACATACAGGAGAAGTCTGATAGATACAGATAGAAAGCAAGAAGTATTTAACTTTGGAAAATTTATTGTGGTCTTTCAAGAAATACAATCAGAAATAGACATGAAGCGAAATGGTAATGCCTTACACCAGAACCAATCAATACTGTGGCAGTTTCTTGCAATGAATTTCAAAATTTAGTGATAGGTACAAGCCACTAAGAAAGAATAAAGTGAAGATACTGAGAGAATTTCTAGTACATTTAATAGACGAGCTTCAAATAAATGACCAGAAGAAAAAATGTACTGACAGTTTAATTGGTTCTACACAGGGTGAAATATCAGTAACCGCATGCTAATGTTATCAAGGTTTGCGAAATCTGTTGCAGTGTAGCAGATGAAGATACCGTGTAATTGCTACATTTGAGCATTTTTGGAATAAGCTGACATACTCTCTGCTAATTTTCCCGAGCTCAGACGGCACAGACTAATGAGAGTAGGGAATTTTGATGTCTCTCATATCAATTTCACTTAGGTAAGCATATTGTGTTTCTTCTGTGTCCTCCCCAGGTCACTGGTTGTTATGTCAGCTTTTACTGCTTTATTTGTAAGCTATTAAAGCAACAATTTGCAATCAGGAGTACTACAATAAAATTAATCATTAAAAGTAATTGAGATTAGGCCCTACATTCTTCAGTGACAGATAGGAAGTAGAATAAACAAGTGAGAATAGGAACAAACCCAAACACTGGTTCCTCAAAGCAGTAATGAGGACTAATGAAAAGTATACCATGCAATGTCTGTATTTGTATATGTATGAATTAACCTGTATTAGAATCAAAATAACAAAATATTCACCAGTCTCACGCTGTTTCCAGAGCAAAAGCATCTCAGTGTGTACAGCCATGAACTTACCATAAAGCTTCTTTGGGCACAAGCATCAGCTTATAAATAACTTACAGCATGTGTAGGAATCTGTCCAGCCTAATTGGTCCCACTGACTTTGAAGGGGCAATTCATGTGTCATTATGCTTCTGGGCTTGGTTGATTAAAAAAATCACATTTCATTGATTTTAATATATCTGTGGTATCAGCCAAATAATGAATGGTTATCTTCGGGTTCAGATGTGCAAGTTACACTCTTAAGGGGAATACTAAATACACGTATTTTGCATGAAGCCCTAAGTGAAAGACTGCTGTTCTCATGCCTGAGCTCTTTCTGTCACGTTTGCAGTATTTAAACTTCAAGCTTTGATAAAAGTTGATCAGCTAATATTGGCTAGCTTGGACTTTACAGCAGAGAAGTTGATAGGTGATTATTTTTGTGTGACAGTAGTAGGCACGGAAGACTAAACAGATGCTGCCTACAAACAGAGGAACCTGATTACACAGTTAAAGCAAGGTTGGATATTATATAGACTGCTAATAATTCCTCAGATTTATGCAAGATGTGGGTTTCTCCTGGGTTTTGTTGTTTGTTTTTCTTGCAAAAGTGACAAGACAATGGATAAAAGGCATCTTTTCTTGGTGTCAGCAGATTTCTCTATCCTGCCATTACTTTTTGGCAGGGCTGGCACACTGTTCTGCATGAGCCAGAAGTCATGTCCGGTCCAGGCTATTAAAGTCTTTGTTGCTGGACTAACGTGTGCCAAGATTATCCAAGGGACAGTGTTGCCCTTCAGAGGCTGCTCCAGCCTAGCAGAGAGATTCATAAGCATACCCTTAAAACGGGAGATGTCAGCAATAACTAGCAATCTTCTTCTTGTACAGCCAATAGATGGAGCCAGGACAGGAATAAAGTGCACCATTCAAAACACTCCCCTTCTGCTCAATGAAGCAGGACAAACTAGACAGAAACAAGTACCACAGTCTGCACAGTCACAGAGTACTCGGGGCTGGAAGTGACCTCTGGAGATGAGACAGTCCAATGGCCCTGCTTAAAGCAGGGTCAGCTGCAGAATGTTGCTCAGGATCTTGTCCAGTCAGGTTTTGATTATTTCCCAGGTGGACACTGCACAACTTCCCTGGCAACCCATTCCAGTGTTTGACCATCCTTATAGTAAGAAGTTTTCTCTTAAGTTCAAAATGTTTTTTTTTTTCTTATTTCTGTATGTGCCCATTGCCTCTTGTCCAAGTTTACAGGCAGAGGAGAAATTCCTTGCGCTGATAGACTGGACAGTAGGACTGGATGCTTGGCTTTATCAAGAATGGGTAAAAAGCAAGTGTCAAACTTAGTAAAAACAGGACTGAATTCCACCATTTCTGACTGTTGGCATGATGCTGTATCCTTTCAAATCGAAGTCAGCCTGCCATTAACTTCAGAAGGAAAAGAATCAGGTGTTAGGCATTGTACCTATTTCTGCAGTGTTTTTTATGCTACTGAAGCAGTCTAAAATTGAAAATGTGTGTGTTCATGGCTTTTTCCATCTTCCAAGCACTGGAACATTGTAAAATCATCAGCTGCTGGCCTCAAATATAACAATCTTAAGCCAGCTGAAGATCCCAAGAAAAACGAGGAGGGGGGGGGAGGCAAGTCAACATAAATACTAGAGCCTGTCTATCCACCTCTCATTTCCACCAGCATAACAGACATGGAAAATGTTGAAAGTACTGGAGAAATAACTATAAATATTTGACTTGCCCATGTGGGAGGAATGAATGCTTGAAATCACAAGCCTCACCATTTACTAAAAATAATGTCTGGAAAATGGGAAGGATATTCAGTATCCTGGGAAATTCAGAAGTACCGCTAGCTGTTGCTTGACTCCTAGCATCTTTGCTTTCCATGAGAGTCTTTGTGCTAGCATACTAGTGGTGAGCACAGTCTAGGTGGAAGAGGAATACAAAAAAGAAAAAGCACAGGAGGTTTATGAACAGCAGCTGGAAAACTGTTGTCAAGGAGTCAGACTTCACTGGAGAATCCCATGTGACAATCAGTCAGTGACCAGTTAGTCTTTGACAAGACACTTCAGGAGGGTCAATAGGGGTAGCAAGAGGCAGTATCAATTCTAGAATAAAACGTGGAATAGGTCTAAAATATCAGTGTGGATTCAGGAAAGCATTAATAGGAAAACTTTCTTGACAATAACTTAAACGGTACAACAAAGTCATAATTTTACTGAAATAGATGGCCTTCAGTTGAGCCTCCGTCATACGTAATTACTTAAATTACATTACGGTGGACATTTAACCTCTGATATGTCTTGTGCTTTTAATTTCTCTTTTTACCACATTTCAATATAAAGAAGTGTAAGGCAGTAAATGAAACATCTTCCATTTTATTTAAAACCAAGCAACCACTCGCAGGGAGTAGGAACGTTAGTCAGTTTACCCATCAGTAAACACAGGCAACAGAAAAGTATAAAAGTTATGGGTAGTAAAGGATAGTAATTCATTGTTCACCAGCTAGTACTTTGTTTGGTCTAGAACATTCAAGTAGGCTTAAGCCTATTCTGAACTAAAGGAAATGTATTTATTACTTCTTTCTTCAGAGCAAACAATGTATTCATTTATTTTCTCTAAAGATTCTTTAAGCCTTGATTTGTCTCGTATTACAGCAGCCCGAATCCTTGAGAACATGGACACCACTGCAGAGCCTTGTAATGATTTTTACCAATATGCCTGTGGAGGATGGCTTAAGAGGAACGTCATTCCAGAAACCAGCTCCCGTTATAGTAACTTTGACATTTTAAGAGACGAACTAGAAGTTGTTTTAAAAGGTCAGTGGGGTTTATGTTTACAGACTATATAAAGTTTCTTCTTTGGCTTACATGTTATCCTAATAAGATGTGGTTGTCCAGCAAAGCTTAAAATACTACCAGGTATTTCAGTTTCTTTGTGTTCGGTTCAGGACCAATCTACCACAAACTGTTTGCTTGGAGAATGCCGTGGAAGTTATGCTGTTGTGTCTGACACTGGAGCGGAGCTGACCAGACCTGACCTTTCTGGTATCTGGACTCTGTGTGCTCATCTGCATATTATAACCACTGAAATCCATATCATTACCCTCATGCACTAACAATAGCAGCCAAGCTAGGTGAAGAAGAAAGACGTCTGCCTGAGTCCAAGCCAGCTGAAATGCTGGGAGGTGCTCTCTGGCAGCCCGATGTCCTGCATATTTGTGTGCCATCAGCTAAATCCCAAAGAGCAGGCAAGCAATTTTCTAACTAGTCTCATCATAAACATACAAATACTCCTTTTTGCACAAAATGTAATAGTGTCAAATTGTTCATATTCCCCTTTTTCAGATGAAAATAACAGAGTCAAAGAAGTCAGTTTATGCTCATGAAACGTTCTTCAAACCACTCTTTCCAGACTGAATATCTTTTTTTAACTTTGTATATCTTCTGGTTTTGCCAGGCTGCAGTTTATGGATGCTATGGTGTTCCTTAAGCTTCAGTTTCTGGGGAGGAAAGCAATTGTAAAGTAGTCAGTGGAGTAACTGTAGTGACAAGAGTGGGCTGCCCTACAAGGGACAGCGGGCTGGGAGCTGACTGTGACTCGAGGCAGGCAGGGACAGAGGCCTCACAGACCAGGGTCTCAGTCTCACAGGACCCAAACCAGAAGAGCAGAGCAGGTCTGGCAACAGTGACCAGGTTCAGCCAACAGCCCCACGATCACCAGACAAGTCCATACTCCTGCAGCAGGTCTGCAGGCAAGTCAGCCAGGCAAGGTCAGGCTCAGCAAGGTATGAGGCCAGGTCCAGCACACCTAGAAGAGCGTGCACAAGGGCTATGGGCAAGGGGCTGACCTGGACTGCTGGTCCTGAGCCAACAGGCACAGGGTGCACAAGGGGAGGCACCAGATGAGGCTTCTTATGGCTCTTTCTTACAATTTAGCTGTTTTCACAGAAGCATGATCGATGGTCACACAGCTGCACCATACCAAAGCACACCTTGAACACAAACAGCTAAACTCCTGGCTGCAGTGAAGAGACTGCAGATTAGAATTACAGGAAAAGATGAAAAGGCAGTTAGAGCCTGCTGGTACACTTAGGGCCCTGGCAGCAATTCTCTTCACACAAGAACGTGGTCACCTAAAAACTGTCCCTGAAAAGCCAGAGCATTTGTATTTCACCAAGGATGATCCATGGAATATATATCTGACTGTTTTATGCTTAATATATTAACACAGACTGATGTAATTGCAAGCCATATGATCTCCAGAGCTTTTTCCCCTCAGCTTTTGAAAGGCGAAGCTTCCCTGGAATCTGAGATGGACAGGGAGCACTTATCGTCCACCCTCTGGTCTTCAGGATGGTATCCTCTATGGTTCCTTCAGTATCTTTCCAATAAAGATCAGATGTTAAGGTATATTTGCTGTCTATGTGTTTCAGATGTCCTCGACACACCAAGTAGTAATGATATAACAGCAGTGCAGAAGGCAAAAACTCTGTACAAGTCATGCATAAATGAAAGTAAGTGTCTCCTGAATTTACTGCGTATAGGATATATAAATATCATCAAAGAATCCCATCTTCACAGTCAGCTGTACCTACGTCCTCCTAGTTACTATGCATAATTTTTCAGAACTTCTTTGTGAAAACTAAAATGTATTCATTCTGTAGAGTCAAATATGAATGTCAATAGTAAAATTAGTATTGTTTCTCCTATTTTACTTGCTTTGATATTTTAGGTGAGCTTACATTACTCTTCAGTTACCAGTTTGCTGCAGATACTTAATCTCAAATCCTTGCAGCTGAATGTGAGTTAACTTCTTTTGTAGAAATTATCAGGGATGAGGTGGAAAATAACTGGCATACCAGGCTTCTAGAAAGACAGGGACATCGATCATTTATTTCAAGAATTTGAGCTGGATGCTGCCACTGGAATGAGGAGCAGTAAAACAGTTAGCAGGGCTTCCTAAGTGCCATGTTCTTATAGTTTCTATAATGTTTTTAATACTTCTCAAAACTATTATTTCAAGCTATTGGCAGAGTGAAAATACAATAGTTCTTCAATGTCATGGTTGCGAGGATTTGCATATGCTGTTTGCAGTCATGACTGAAACATGTTCTTAAAATTAAATGTTAAAGCACGGTCGTACATCAGAGCATACTCCTATCGTGGTGATGGTGAAAATGTACTTCTCAGCTTCATTATTCTGAACTCATTATAATAGTATAACATTTGTGTGTTTTAAAATGTCATGGTAACTCATTTTATTTTTCCAAAAGCTACCATTGATAGCAGAGGTGGAACGCCTTTGATCAGTTTATTGCCAGATTTATCTGACTGGCCTGTAGCAACAACTAACTGGGATTCTTCCTATGGTAAGATAATCTGTGTTTGTTTCCTTTCCAGTTAAAATATCTAAATTATTGTACTTTTCATTGCTTACCAAAACCATAGACTGAGTATACCTTTCTTTTGCTTAGGTACTGCTTGGACAGCTGAGACAGCTATTGCACAGCTGAACTCCAAATACGGGAAAAAGGTCCTTATTAATTTTTTTGTTGGCACAGATGATAAAAATTCCACAGCATATATCATTCATGTAAGTCTCCCTGGGTGGCATTGCCTTGTTGATCATAAGTGTGCAGCAAAATAACTAGAGGCATAGACACAAATGTTAACCAGGCGAAACATTAGTGGTTTGAATTTTACCAGAGTAAGCTGTAGGTAAGTTTGTGAATCTATGTAGTTTTCAAACTCAGATGATCAGTTTCACAGTGTCCATTCTCAATGTTAACATCTTTATTCTCTGCGCTCATAAGCTGTTATTCTCAGTGAGATGAGAACAACAGAGACGTATATAGATGTACAGACAATTTATGTGTACACTGGACAGGAGACAGACATGATCTACTTATACATGCATGCAAGCAAATAAGTAAACATGATTTCCTTACCATGTACTTCAGGCAGAAAGCTCTGTCACTGAAAACCTGGGCTACGGTCCCACAGGCAGAAAGCCCACAAAGGGGGTTGTGTTTTTACAAGGTATTCAGATGCCAGAGTACTAACGGGACCTGCACTCAGCTGGCACAGATGTGAAAGTGGCTGAAAACATTTACATAAGGAGTATGTCGAGAGTGCCCTGCCTGTAAATGTAAGATGATCTCTGAAAATGGCAAAGCCGGAGGAGGACAGTATTACGTACGGTGAATCTTCACCAGCTGCTCCTAAGATGGAACGGTTACAAGAGCAAAGGTCTAATCTTTCTTGTCAATGGGTGGTTAGACCTTTGACAGCATTGCATGTATGAATTTCAAAGATGCAGTAACTGCCTTGCTTGTCAGTGGTCTGGTTTGTTTTCTGTACATCCACTGTTTTCATGCTGGTTATGCGTAGCATGCGTTGTTCAGCAACAGAAAAAAAAAAGACTGAAAAGAAATACAAAATTATAAGGAGAGTGAAAAGAATTAAAGGAGCGCAACAGGATGAGAGAGAAACTCCCCTTTGGCCAGAAGATAATTTGGCAAGAGTGAAGCACCAGCGACCTAGATCGACCAAAGAATAGTACAGTCCTATGCCATTCTGTCCTTATGCACTTTTTAATTTTAATTTGAATTTATAGATTGATCAGCCTGGGCTTGGCCTGCCTTCTCGTGACTACTATGAATGCACTGGCGCATACAAAGAGGTAAGATGAAGCTGACAGACCGCTGACTACATTTTGGAAGTTTTAGCCTATATTTTCAAGGCAGACATATCCTCAAGGGTAGGGATAGGCAAAGAGCAGGAACAGTCCTTCCCCAAAGAGATGCCAGCACTGCACCTGGGAAACATCACTGGGAGAACTGGTGAAACTGGAATGAGAAAGGTAATAATGATGAGCATTTAAACCAGGTTGATCTGCAGGTGAGAACAGCATGTGTGATAGACTGCAGAAAGAAGTTCTAACATGGCTCAGTGAGCAAGAAGGCAACAGAGCCTAAAGGGGAATGAAGAGGATATTGAGAAACGAGATTAAGGGCAAGTACAAATAAGTGAGCTAAGAATGGGAGGGAGCGTAACACGTGCCCTGAGATGAGCTGTTATAATATTACACCATAAATGTTAGTGAACTAGTCTGATCTTCCTGGCTGCGCTAGGAGCCAAGGGGTGTTTGTCTAGGCTCTGGTTGCCAGTGCGTCAGTTGTCTCTGCGCTGGGTGAGGAGACTGCGCGTTCCTCTGGCATCACTACAGCCCAGGCATCTCGACCTGCCTCCTTTCCTGTTTCCCCTTCCCTTCTCTTGCATTCCTCTTGTGACCACGGAACATACATGTGGAAGAAAAGTACTAGCTTTTCGGCACAATTCCTGTCTGATTATGCAGGTTAGAAGAGGAACAGCTACTTGACTGTGCAGGACCTCTTGGAAGGAAATAAACATGAAACAATTTAGCTTTGCTTCACAGCTTCTGCTAGGCTTCACAGCTGAATGAGGAGGTACCTCCTAACTGTCAAAGTTGTATTGCCATAGAATGGGAGTGCTTGTGGGTCACCCCTGTTCTGTCACTACAAAAAGGATGCCATTGCTGAACTATGATCGACTGGCATCGATTGGCAAGTGCTGCAGGTGTCAGTGGAGTCCAGGTGGACTAATCATGGCACTAATAGGCTTACCAAGAAAAAAAAGAACCATTCAGAACCAGACACACTTTTCTGCATGAAAGATCTGAAAAGATCACAGTTCCCTAAGTCAACTGCTGAATGAAAAGTATGTGATATCGCAGAAATTGCTTCAGATACCTAAAATCTCATCTGTTGTTCTTTAATTCATGTTTAGTTATTACTTGTACGCATTTTAATTAGCCTGTTAGCACTGACACTGTGGATCCCTTGTTGCTAATCTTGGATGTTCTTTAAGTCCTCGAGAGCTGAAGTTTATGTATTTGCTGAAGTCATGTGGTAGCTGGAACTGTGACCACAGTAACCTTTCATTAGACAGTTTTCGTCTGTGTAATTAAATGCAGAAGCAATGAGAAAGCATACAAAACATTTTCGTTTTGTAAGTAATTTGCTGACATGCTAAAAGTTAATACTCTAATACTGATTACATTTAATTACAAATCATATGCTAGTAAAGACAATCATTGCCATATTAACCGTTCAGTTACATTATTATCACGTGTTGTGGCCACTAGGAGCTGGCTCTTGTGTCACAGTTTGCTCCCTTCCTTCTATTACATCAACTGCAGCACTAAAAGACAATTCCCGTTCTAATCCCTGACCTACCAGACAGTATCATCCTCCTTGCCACTGCTGGAAAGTAGAGGAGAAAGTATTTTGAAAAAATGCAGAAATTTATCACTGAAAGGCAGAATCATAATATTCTTACAAGCACGAATACTTCAGGCAGAGACGTTCCTCCTTTCAATGCCTGCACTCTGACAGCAGCCTTTTCTTGGCTCTGTTTCCTGCTGTGTCATTCTACACTTTGAGCTGCATGGGGACAACAAGATATCTGCTGCCTGCACTTTAACCTCTGGCTTTGTCAGGACTTCCCACCACAAAGCTGCAAGAGGAATCTGTGAACAAGATATTTTTAAAATCTTTTTCTCTTGTAAGATATATGACACCTCTGTTCATACAGGAGTTCTTCTGACATCTAAGTTCTCACTAAAATACCTGAGAGTATTTATACAGTCCATCTGAAATTAGCTTAGTTCTTTGCTACCTATACAATGATCAGCACGTTAGACCAAAAATGAAGTCTGTTGATTGCTACCTGAAGATCTCTTTTGGCTTACTGATCTGGGGTAATGTCTGTATCGAATTCTTATAAATTGTATTTGGATATTTTAAAATGGCATTTACAGGCTTGGTATGTGCTCACTTCTGTGACTTGTAGCTGTCAGTGGTTTCGTGGGCTTTCCTCTTTCTGGTAAAACAATCTATCTTGATTAAAAAGACCACTGAGAGTTCAGTCCCTCGCGGTGCTGTGAGCCACCTGTCTTTCTGAAGCCTGCCGTCAGGACTTCTGGGGAGCTGCTCGGAAGCCCGCAGCGCACGCAGCCTGGCGCAGCACAGCGCTGCTGGCGGGGCGGGAGGCTGGCAGGAGGTGGCTGGCGAGGAAGGTACTGACCAGAATGGCTGTGTAAAGGCAGCATTCACCAAAGGGTGCCTCCTGCCGCCTTAGGAGCTGAGCCTGCCCAAATATTTCTATTAATAAAGTTGATGACACACGTGCCTTATTAATCCTAGGTTTTATCGCTTAGTAGATTACGCTATTTTGCATAACAGATTTATTATTAGATAGCTATTCTAATATTATGTATTTTTATTTGCATTTAAAAAGCATATTGAAAACAGCATTTCTGTTAATAGAAAAATGAGTGTGGCTTAAAGAGGCGTTTGAATAATACTAAGTTCCATAAAGTGTAATGAGATCTGTAGATATTTGACAGTGTAGTATTTAAGAGAATATACTTCAATATTTCCATTCTTATCCTTGGTGAATTCTGAGATGTTAAATTTAATATATACTGTATTGTCTACAGTATATCTAGATGTACTAAATTTAGATACAGCAACATGATTTGTAAATGTTCCAAGAACCAATAGAGGAGGTACATTGCTTCTGGGAGTAATTTTCCCACAATGCTAATTCGACACAGTCCATCAGCATTTCTCTCTGTTTTATGTTTCTCGGAACATTGCTCTTTGGAAGCGGTATTTTTGGAAGTTGTAATTAAAGCGAGCTAGAAAAAACACCGGTGATGGTTTAAGTATGGACGTACAAATGTCTCATTTTAAGTAATGAAAACAGTGCAGTAGTTGAGACTGTTTAGCTTTGAACAGTGCTGCAAATTATAGACCAATTTTCCATAAGGGAATTTTCAAAGTTAATTTCTATTTATGATCTAACAGTATTTCAGAATAAATTACTATTAAATTGTTTAAGAAAGGGATAAAGAACTGTAGTTCATAAAAATGAAGATGAAATCTTAAAAGATAATCAAGGTATGCTGTACTTTGAAGAGTTCTGTCTTTAAAATGTTTGTATTTTTTCCTGCAGGCATGTTCTGCCTATGTTGATTTCATGATTTCTGTAGCTAAACTAATCCTACAAGAAAGAAATATTTCTTTCAACGAGAGCGAGATTTCTGAACAAATGAAAAGAGTTATGGACCTGGAGAAAGAGATTGCCAATGTAAGAAAAACATTTTTAAAGTGTCCTTTAAATAACTTACTTTTTTCTTAATACCTAAGAAAGCTAACTGTAAACTGTTACTTGTAGTGTTATTTTGTGGGATCAAAAGCTGACCAAAAATGGGACACCTAAGAGGAACACATATTAAGAAAGACGTGCCTTCTAATGGGCAAGGGCAAATATTTGACTTAGCTGTTTTCCAAATAGCAAAATGTTTTATACACAGATGCCCCTCAAGAGGAGCAAGAGAGAGACTCGGTTTCTGTTTGTGTTTTAGAAAGTGAGTTTTGGGAGACGCTCTGGGGCCTCTTCTCCCTTTGTCCTTTTTTCCCCGTGGGCTGTTCGGTTGCAGAGCAGCAGATCCCCGGCCCTTGGCCTGCCATGCAGCACAAAGTCATGTTTGTCCTGCGCAGGCTGCTCCACAATGCTGATTGTTCCAAGTGCATTTTTAATCAAACAATGTTCTCCATTAAAATATGGCTTGGAGAAATAGCTGGAATTTGAACTTGCACGGAGAAAAACAAATGGAAATTCCAGCATTCATAAGCAAAACCATGGCTTATGATTATTAAACATTTCAGAAGGACCTGAAGCTGCGGATGAATGTAAACCAAGCCAAATACAAATTTTCTAGCTTTGGCTCTTTTTCAAGTTACACTGATAGTGAGGGCCCACGTTTGGCAGAGGAAGCCCTGTGCCTCCCATTTGTATAAACTAAAACCATCTGATTTTTATTTTCCTCACATTTTCCCGAGAAACACACCTCTGGGCTTAGATCAGAAATGGAATAATATTACAAGACAAGGAATACATTGGAGAAGGTTTTGAAGGGGAGTATGAAAGGGAACCACAACTGAAATGTCTCTACAACAGCTGCTGCTGGTAGAGGGTACAGCTGGTGGTGCGTGAGCTGCTCTTGCCTCAGTTTTTAACCTCTTTCATGGAAAACTCAGCACCAGCCTGAATGTTGCTGGAAGAGAGCTGGCATTGTGCTCTTGGGAATTTGTTAAAGAAAACAGAAAAAACACTGAATGCATAATGGATTAGTAAAGAGGAAGCAGAAGATAAATGTTTTTCAAAAAGGATAGAGAGAGATAAAATCAGACTTGGCATGACTGATTTTTCAGAACAATTTAAGTAGGTAGAATCTACTATTCTCGCTCCGGAGCAAGTCATTTAAGAGTACTTGAGGCAGTAGTGATGTACTCCCATGAATTACCCCCATGGATCACAAGATCACTCTTTTCCCGTAGTTGTGTAGCTGCGTTTTCTCTCTCTGCCATCAAAGAAAGTGGAAGTTAAAAGGGGGTGGAGTGTGAGGGGAGCAGGTGCTGATGCTGCCACAAGGTACTTCTGCATGAGAACAAGGTACAACAGGATACAAGAATGCACTTCAGCAACCTGCAGAAGCATCCTGGCTAGGGACACGCTAGTGTTTGAGGAGAAGAACAGAAGGATATCCAGGAGAGTGTCCAGAGAGCAAGGGAGCAGTTACCATTAGGTGCTGGTTTTGCCTCCTCTCAGTCTATGCAGTCCACACCCTAATTCCAGAGACCTCCCTGCTGACATTTGCTGTCTGGAGACTCCTGTGATTAACTTGCCTCATAAAGCACCACCACAGACAGACTTCTCTGGCAGTCAGGCAGTTTGATTGACTAGAAGAAATGGCCCTAATACAGTCGTGCCATTAAGGTGTTGATGTATGCACGTTTTAAACACACTGGTGCAAAACCACATTGCCTGGACTAACATAGATCTGATCCGACTTATAAGTTACGAGTCCCTTTCTATGCAGTGGTTCCAGAAAGCACGTCTCAGCACATGCATCCTGATCGGAACGCTCACACTGCATGCCTACCGCAGCACACTGGTTGCCCCATACTCAATAAATACACCCCCTTTATTCCCTTCTCCCAAGATTTTGCACCTTGCATCATCCCATGAGTATCATGAGCACGTTCTTATGTTGAGTGTATCTGTCGGTAATAGTGTCTACTCAGGGCTTTGAGTGGTACGGGTGTATGTGCCAGTCAGTGGTCCTGCACAGCCTGAGCTGTTGATGCTCTAACACAAAACTAATCCAAAAAATAAAGCTCCATTTTACTGTCAGAAATTGAGTTAATTTAATCTATCCTTTTATATACTTTTTATCTATAAAATGCTGTCCATATTTACATGTAAGGTACTTTACAGTTAATGCAAGCCTACAGTAATGTACTAAGCCAGAAATACTCATTTTCTTTCTTTTTACTTGCAGTTACCAAAACTCCTGTGAACTGACTCCATGTACTTAGTAATTTTCTCATTATTAACTTTGACAGGCAACAACAAAATCTGAAGACAGAAATGATCCACTTTTGCTATACAATAAAATGACCTTGGAACAACTCCAAAAGAACTTCTCACTGGAAATCGATCATAAGGTACGTGATCCATGATCTGATATTTCAACCTCTAATTTATCACTGATGAGGTTAAACCATGAAGCCTGGCAATTTTTTCTTTTAAAGACCTTTCTTTCTTGAGCTTAGACATCATTTGAAATTGAACAGGATACCTGACATGCACGCTATATTACCTAAATATCTGGTAACATTAAACTACACGTAAAGGACTGTGCTTCAGTACCCACTGTTTCTCCTAACTTGAAGGCAGGTCTTGCCCCTCTGCTTTAACATACAGATGGAAAAGGACAAAGGAAAAAAATACCATGAGCTTGACTTACCCTCGTGGGTTCAGGATGGCAAATCTTGCAAAACTTGCACACACATAGCACTTGCTGGAAATCAGAAGAGTACCCTTTGTAGAGTACAAATAAATTCCTTTCCTATAATTACCACCGCAGCTCCAGGGGGCCCGGGACAGGTTAAGACTGTAGCCACCAATTGATTGAAATGCGTTGTAGCGTGACTATTCAGGCCCTCTCTATTTCACCAGAGCGAGAACTCTTCTTTTTCCAGCATTCGCTCTGTAAGACGGGCTCCCAAAGCAAGCAGAAAGGAGCCCAGAAGTCATGACTACAAATCAGGAAGATTCACCCCATTCTCCCACTGTAGCTCCCCCCGGATGTTTCAGCTCTGCCCTGTCTCGTACCCTGAGCCGTGTGCCATTTGTGCAGGATAACCTTTAATTCGTGGCACCACAAAGTTCAGCTAAAGCACATAGATCTGATAACGTAGGTGTGCCTCCTCAGTAACATCAAGTCTCACTAGATGTGGATATTTTTTATCATAAATGACTTCTACTTCAGTACCTTGCACAACAGGCGTGCAGGTTAACTGATGCGTCCCGTGGAAAGCACTGGGGGCTGACTGGCAGGAGTGCATTGCTCAGTCTTTTGAGGCCAGTAAGATGCTATGAAATACTATTATTCCTACCACAATTTCACAATCACTGCTATTTTTATTGACTTTAAATTCTTCAACTTTAAATTCTATGACAGTTCACTTCTGCCTTGCTTAATTTGTTTCATAATTTACCTTCTCCCCCAGGTCTTAGCTGAACAGTTACCATTACAGTCATAATGTCAGAAACTGACTTCTCCTGTCACAGAATGGTATTGCCCTCGTTATTTTTAGTTCCTGGGGAGTGCTGCAGATCAGCAATAATCATCTGCTCTAAATTTATCCCAAAATGCTCAAAAGACACCTGATGGGAGTTGGTAGCATTGTTGTAATGGTCTAAGGATAGAACAGCAATTATTCCTAAGATTAGCCTGAAGTTTGCTGCTTCTCTTTCAAACCTGAAGTGATTCTATTCCTGAAAGCTCATCTGCTTTCCCCAGCTACATTAGTTTGTCTGATGGAAGACGTTACGTCTTCCAATAAAACTTTCTTGTCAAAAGATACAGACTGGGAAAAATACATCAATAGGCATAACAAAAATTTTAAAAATTAACAAAACAATTTATGAAAAAAGTGCAAAGATTATCTGTTTTTCTTAAATGTAACACCTTTCTTTTCACTATCAAAGTGAGTACCTACGCAATGTGGTAAAAGCACTGCAGAGTTTCGATGATGATTTTCAGCTTCTGCTCTGAATCATTTTCTCCATCAAACGGTGGTCCGCAGAGGCCGTGGACCAGGAGACCTTGGGCCACTATGGAGAGTTTGAAGCAGCGTATGGAGAGTCAGCTGTCACATCAGTGTCATTTACTAAAAAAGTGAATGGAGGAGTTGCTGGAGGAATAGATAACACTGTACAGTCTATAGTATTCCACGCTGAAGGATCTCTCTGTCTCTGCTGGTATCGTGCAGAGGAAGACAAGTAACACGCTTAGTGCCTATGAAAATACTTTGCTCGACAGCAGCTGCAGCGTGGTGAGCTCCCTGGGCAGCGGGAGGTGGTTATAACCTCCCGTTGATCCTGCTCGGTTGCACGGGTTGGGTGGTGGAGGAACAGCAACGCGGCTGGACGTGGTCTGGCTGCTTTGCCCACTGACCCCGGCGCTGTGCAGCCCCGCAGTGACCACAGTCCGTGTTCTCATGGTAGGCAGGAGAATGATGCTGCGTGCTCCAGCCAGTCCTCTCACCCACCCACTGGTATTCCTAACCAAAGACTTACCACAGGGAAATCACTTTTCATATCGACAAACTAGTAGGAGTTTCCAGCTGAGAGCGCCCACACACTAAAATCACGCTTTGTTCAGACCAGGTGGACACTACAGAATGAAAACTTAACAGAAAGTAACTTTCATAGGTACTGGCGCATGCAAGGGCCTCTCGCCAAGGTGAATGCAGCATACAGAAGACAGGGTTCAGGACCGGAGGGGCAGAACACGAACAAGAACTCCAGCCTTTGTCTGACCTGCTGCCGAATCGGTTCCTTCTCCTGTATCTAGTAACGTGGCATGCAGAGGAAAATTCATGACAGATAGTGGATTTGGTGTGTCTGTTTTAAATCCTGTTAAAGTCAATCCTTTTATGGACTTCAGTGTGCTTCAGAACAAGTCCTTACCGTATGCTTCAGAATGGATTGGCAGGTACACCACGAGTCTGACTGCCCCACAGACACAGACATACTGTACTGAAATCAGGCTTTTAGTCAGCCCTTGATTGAAAAGCTCTTAGCCAAATACAGCAAAAAGGCAACTGAAAATTTTGCTTAAAATACATTTCCGCTTTTCCAGACTAAAAGGAAAGGGTCATAACATTTTTGTTTTGTTAGTCTGAAGTCAGAACAATGTCTTGACCCTTTCTGCTAAACACCACACTATTTTAATAGGATTTTAGAGCACAGATGATATAAATTGTCTCAGATCAGTTAATATTATGACGACTCCATTTACAAGTAGTGCAGCTATTAGGAAAAATAAAGGCAGAGCATTTGGGTTATGCAAACATATTTAAACTGGAAAAGCCAGCTGACTACTGTTTCTGTATGATTTAACCATATAATAATGCATATTGATTTTCCAGGTATTCAACTGGTCAAAATTCATAAATGATATAATGTCAACTGTACAAATTAACATTGAGAACACTGAACATGTCGTTGTTTATGATCCAGAATACCTTATCAGGCTGAAGTCTGTTCTTAACAAATACACTCCCAGGTAGGTAGGTTAGGTGGTTTTGTAATTTGCATTTTATTTCCAGTAAACTTAAAAAGCCTAAAAACATTACCACCTTGTTATTCTTGTTTTGTTACACAGAGACCTTCAAAATTACATGATCTGGCGATTCGTAATGGATCTGGTCAACAGCCTAAGCCGTAACTACAAGGACACAAGGAATGCTTTTCGTAAGGTGCAGAAATTAATCTCTTTTTGAGTTGTAAAATGACTTTTGTGAACCACAGAAGATAATTTTTAATGTAGCTGTAGTATATAAAAATGTAATGTATTTTGAATTTTCATACAAAAGCTAGATGTTTTCACTGAAGCTTCTACTGGAGCATACACATAATTTATATGATATATGCTGGATAGCTGGAGTGGATTTAAAAAGCGCTGTTCTGGTACTTGGTCTCCATGTTTTTCTGAATAAATTAATCTTCATTTTCGTAACAGAACAGTCCCATTTATTTGCAAATGATTACTCTATGTTTTGATTGATTAGTTACAAACTCTTCAGCATCCAAAGTCAAACATTATGGGCCTAACCTCATTTTTCAGTCATTTGATCTTGCAGACATTTTAGTGCTTTTAAGGAAATGCTGCACAATTTCACAAACGGATTGCAGATGGAAGTCCTCTGTATTTCCACAGTAGAACTTTCTACTTTGTAAGTGTGCTCAGCTCCATTAAAAAGGGTTAGGGCCCTTTTGTTACACCTGTTAGTGACATTACAAATACTTAAACATGCATATGCAGCTTTTTAAGGAGATTCTGTTTGTTACAGAAAAAGTTAATAATTACTGGAGGAAGTCAACGAACATTCAGTTTCGTCTGTTTTATATATCTGAATGGGGCAGTCTTATTCACTGATAATTGGCTTTTTCCCCTACTCTTTAAAGTATGAAATTATTTTAACATAAAGCCTCATACTTGTTTAGTCTGCATCATCAGGGAATACTGTGCTTTGCACACCATAAATTCATCCCCCAGTACATCTTAGGACGTCACCAAGGAAGCTTCATTTAGAAAAATGTCAAAGTTGGAAATAAAAACAGAAAAAGATTTTCCCACAGTCTATGTATAAAAATATACTATCGTTTGCTAATTAATTAATAATATATGCTATAGTATAGCTGGAGCTTCTCACACTAAATGCAGTGGAAATAAAGTGGCCTTTGTCTTGTTAAGTTTGCTTTCCAATATAAATGTTAGGACAGTTACAGCATTCCATAATCTCCCATACCATTTTTTTTCTGGGTTGTGTAGCTAATTGGATACTCACTCATTCACAACTCCATGTGTTATAAATACAGATTGCCTAAAGTGTGCTACAGAAGGTACCAGGGTCCTAGCAGAAGGATCGTTGGATCTGCAGCCACTTCCTTAAGAAACCAGAAAAAAGATCTCCACAGATGACGCGACTGCAGGTGTAGATGAGCCTGTCTGTGTTACTGAGGGGCCGTGCTGTCCCTCTGTGTCACTGATGTTTGGCTCTCCACCTCAGCGTCCTGGTGTCAGTTCTCTCTGTGACATGCGGTCACCGTGGTGCCCCTCCAGCAGCTCTGCTGGCGAGAGCCCCAGAGGCCGGGGCGGAAGAGCATGCAGAGCAGTATCATGACACTAGTTTAATACTTGCAGGGCACAGCTACTCCCACCAAAGCAGCGCACCACTATCTTTCTTGTTCTCCAAGATTTATTTGAAGAAAAAAAAAAGAGCGTTCCCTACGATGTTGTAGTTGAGAATTTATGCCCCATGAGATGAAGAGGAGTAATTTCAGATGCATCAGCCCTGCACATGTACAAATCCACAGTAATGCATTTTAATTGCATGTCATTTTTACTAATGAGCAGCTAAGTTTCTGTGGCTGTAGAAAGCACCACTTTGGTCCTTTCCTGTGCACCTCTGGTGACACTAGGCTGGTTAAGTTCTGGAGGAGAGGGGTTGTATTTACTTTTGCTACATAAACTTTTGCTGTGTAAGCAAATGACTACTGATGCAGCCTGTATGTGTGCAGCGAGTATCTAAGAAAGACACAGATTAAGGACCGACAGATTTTCTAGTCTATTCAGCTATGTGCCAGTAATGAATTACCACAACCTCCACCACCACAGTCTCTTCAGGGAGACCTGCAGAAGACATCTCTGTGCTGTGGTGTGCTGGTAACATTTTCAAAAGACTGTTTCTCTGTCCCTAATGCTTTAGGGTGAAAAGAAACATTAGTAATTTTTCTTTAAAATACAAGTAATTCAAGGCATAGCAGTTACAGAGCTTTTAACGCCAGAAGTCATTGATCTGTACTTCTGAAGAGGGGTAGCTGCTTCACTACAGAGTATATAAACTTCAGAGAGTTGCCCTACAATGACACTGTCTGTTATATTCCTTGAATTCAGGTGTCACGTATTATCCACTCAGCTTTGTCACGTGTTTATGCATCATCATGACAAAATCCTTGCATACCTTGTAGCAACATCACACAGAGTAAACAAGCTTCTGCTTCGCAAGCTCCCAAAGGTGGGAGGTCCTGACAGCAGCAGCTGCTGGCTGGCTGGAAAACACAATCTGCCCACTGCAGAAATCAGTTTGCTGCATAATCACAATGGCCCTGTCAGAGCCTAGAACTGCTGTACTGATCCCTGGAACAGTGAAACCTCTGTGTCAGGGTATTCCTCTTCAACATCTCCCATTCTTAGCTTTTAGAGTAGTTTTCTTCTCTCTACCTTTCCTGTTTTAAAAGGGTAAACAATATTGCTGATGATTCTTGTATTTCCTCAGCCAGATGTTTCCATTGCTGAGTGAGTGCACTTCACTGTCGTAAGCACAAACGTGAATTAAATGCATGTATTTAAGGTCAGCCAGGCTCTTCTGAAACATGTCTGCCAGTCAGTCACCATTCTGCTTCACCTTATGAGGGTCCCCATGTCACTGTCTCACCTGAGGGTTATGTTTCACAGGCACTGTACGGCACAACATCAGAAACTGCTGTTTGGCGTCGTTGTGCCAACTATGTCAATGGCAACATGGAGAATGCAGTGGGACGATTATATGTGGAGGAAGCATTTGCTGGGGACAGTAAACATGTGGTAAAGATTTTAGCAAACTTTGCCTGTGTAGCATCTAAGTTTCACTTCACTGTCACCGTGCGGTTGTTGACACAGCTTTGATTACACTTTTTATTAACCTTTTCTATATAACAGGTTCACTTTCTAAAAAACCTAACCTTCAGATTTGCTTCTCAATCAGTGTACCACTGAGGAGTAACAAGAACGTAAGTGCTGGCAGAGGCATCCCTTTGTGCCTAAGTCCTTCTGCATTACGTGTCTTGAGCTGGCCTGCTTTCCAAGCAAACGACCGCAGTGTGAAGTAACGTGTGAAATATGCAGATTACGTGTGCCCACTTGGAGGGAGAGAGGCATCTGCCTGCTCCCCTTGTTCCCAAAGCACCCCGGCACACGCACAACGGGCCTAGCGCAAGCCAACACGCATGCCCAAGGAACAGACTTGCTGGAAGGAGCAGGCACTGCTTGTTCTTTGAGACTGACGCCAGTTCACATCCTGCCAGCCTGGGGTGCAGGGTCAGCTGGTTATTCCTGTTTGTCTTCAGACAAACAGAAAATTGCTGACAATTAACCTGGAGTTAAGTCTTAGGGTCCTCCTATCGATTCTACTGTAATCCAGGCTTAAGGTCTGCCATTTTTTGTGGTTGACGTGCACACAATAATTTGATCAGATGCACAACGTCCAACAGATGGGTATCTGACAGACTTTTTGTAACCTGAACAGCTGTAAATGGCATTGCCTTGTGAGCTGATGCCTGTTCCCTTTCCTCCCACAGGACAGGTTAAAAGTACTGCTTAACTTTAGCTCCAGATTTTGAGTGTGGCCCATAAAGAGGACACACTCAAGCAACTAGTGCAGGCAGAACAAGTCTGTAGTAAACTATGACTGTGGAAAAATAACTGGATCATTTTAGGTGGATTTGTAACAGTCTTATATTTTTCCAAGGTTGAGGAAATGATTGCAGATATACGTGATATTTTTATAAAAACCTTAGATGAACTTACCTGGATGGATGCAGAAACCAAAAAGAAAGCAGAACAAAAAGTAAGTTAAGAAGTTGTGCATTTCTATAAAAACCATTATTTCAATTGTTTTTCCTGAAAAAAAAATAAGCAGTAACATCTATCACTACATTATATATACAAAACTACATCTACTTCCAGACTTCCTCTATCAGACCCAGATTACAGAGGAAGGGGCCTCTGTGGAGACAGGTGCACAAAATGGAGGAGTCTGTGTATAAGATTAAGACCTTCCAGGCAAATCAGTGATTAAGGGGCTAGATAATGAATATCTACAAGAAAGTAATACTGAAAATGAGAAGGAATGATTTATGGTGATTTGACCAGCTATTAGGAGCGATAGGACAGAAACAAGAAGTCAAACCAAAGGCTGGACATCATCAGTGAGTTCTCTCTTAAGGGAAGACGTAGCTTCAGGCAGTCCATGTGAGTCTGCAGTAAGGAACAGAAGTCAGTTGCAGAGAGCCCTGCATTGGGAGTGAAGCAATTGAAAGAACTGTTTATTACATCTCTGTTTTGTTATACTGTAGATATAATAACCTTCAATTTTGCATTTTTAATGATAATTATTAACATTTAATTTTAAAAAAGCTTGGAAAATATCATGGGTTTATTACTTATAGACCAGGACCTGGCATTTTCCTCCAGAATTTTGTGTTAGAAAATCTTAGAAAAAAACAGTTGAAATAACTATCAAAATATTACTGGTTTATCAAAAACCTCTAGACTGAAAAGTCCGCAAAAAGCTACGATTGCAACAGATAGCTGAGACGGTCACGGCAGCCAGTGAGCTTGCACTGATTCTGACGTGATCAGACAGGAAAGACGCAGTGATGCAAACTGGTGCTTGTGGACATTCCTGGTGCTACTTCCATAGCTACACATACCACTCATGACAGTTACTGCTCAGTCGCAGCTCAGCGAGGGCGACGTAAGTCAGGTGGTAAACTGACAATTCTGAATGAATTCTGTACTACGATGAGACACAGACAGTTTTTGTACAAAGTCTATGAAATACTTCCACTGCTATGAACAATTTATTGACAAAATGAGATGCAAGGTGTTGAAAAGTTAGGATCAGGAAACACACAATCTACATGTTGCTTATATTGTTCACTCATTTGTGGGAATAACCTACAACAGAAAATTATTTGGATGAATAATGTGATTTTACTTCTAAATTTATTAGGACATATTTATATGGAAACAGTAGAAAGAAGTGCTAAAGAATCACTTGTTCTTTGGTTTTTTTAATTACTCCTGACATTGCCATCAGGTACAAATCAATATTTGGCTATCAGAAGAAACTGAGTAAGGTTTGAGTTAAAAAACATTCAGGACTTCAAACTGTCAAATTTGTGAACATGCAAATTAATTATTTCACTCCAATGGAGATGTGGGAGCTAGTTAAGAAATACAGATACAGACCCAAACTGAGTCAAACTGTGCAAATTTCTGGAAATTTGTAAAATTGTTTTCCTATAGGGTACTGAAGTTAAAAAAAGTCCAGTTGTTAATTTCATTTCTACTTTAGGTGCTGTAAAATATGTCAAATGTTTCAGGAGATCTACTATTTCCTTAAGGCAGCCTTTCAACTCAAAAGCGTAGCTGAAGTATGTTTGGCTGTCTTGTGCACATTTCTGTAAGTTTACTTACGAAGCAAGGAGCAGAACATACTTTCTGGAATTTTCCACTGTTATAATTAACCATAAACTTTACAGTGCCTTCAATGAATAAAAAAAATTTGTACAAAAACTATATACAGCTAACATTCTGGGGTTTCTGCAGTTGCTTCCATATTGCATTTATTATGTAATATATGGCTGGATTTGCTATGGATATCAAATTATCTTGTCCCTAGGCAATAGCAATTAGAGAGAGGATTGGTTATCCAGATGAGATCGTGACTGATGATAGCAAGCTGAACAGTGAGTACCAGGAGGTAAGTATCCGCAATAAGCAGTGTAATTAGAAAAGGGTCTTTAGAGAAAAAATGATGATTTTGCCTTCATAGCCAAGCCGACCCATATCACAGAATAACTCAAGCTGGTGCTCAGTTGCACAGGTGTCAATAAGGATGTGTTAAACGCCAGGGTGGTACAGCTGATCCACTACAGACAGTGATAAGTATTTGGTGGTATTTCAAGGGAATGTATAAATTCTAGGGGAATTATGCTAGAATAAAACATGGAGCCTGTGTTGTTCAGTCCGGTGTATCTAAATCTGCCACAGACTGATGTAACACTGGTTGAACTGGATGCAAGTACACGTAACTTAGTAACTGTGCCTGTTTATCCAGAGAAAATGGTCTCTGAAGTATGACGTTGGACTGCACGTATAATTTAAACTGCATCTGAGCTTTTTCACTGCAAAGTGTGACCACAGTTCTTTTACCTTGTAGGTTCATTTGTAAGAGTAACTTCACTAATGTATTTAGTTTATATGCATGTTCAGGCAGAATATGTCTTAGAAGTCAAGATTTTAATCTTGAAAAATATAGACAGAAAACCAAAGTATGCTTTTTAAAACACCATTTGAGACTTGTTCATGTGCTCTTTCTAGGGTGGAATTGCAGCTTACCAGGCTGGTAGCTACTAGCTTAAGCGGGTAACTCCTAGAGGTTAGGGTCAAAACCAACAAATGTTGAACTCCACTCAGAAAAAAAAATATATATATAAAGAGGGAATAAAGATCTCTGAAAAAAAATATAGAGCTGCTAGCATATATCCAGCTATAATATCAACTCTGTGATGTAGCAGAGCACTGCAAACCAAGTTCTAATTGTAGATCAAAATATACTCTTAAAAACATGTTGCTTATCTCATCATGCTTAAGACTAGATTTTCCAGATCCGTGTGTCTTTTATTGCAAATCAGTACCACCACCACTAAGTATTTTTCCCTCATTCTTTCCAGCTGAACTACAAAGAAGAAGAATACTTTGAAAACATTATTCAAAATTTAGTATTTGCCCAGAAGAAAAGTTTGAAAAAGCTTAGAGAAAAGGTGGACAAAGAGGAGTAAGTATTTAAAAACACTGTGTATAGTCTTTCATCCAGTTTCCACACAAGAAGGTACTCGGAGGATAATCAGTGATGATTTAATGACCTTCCTTCTGCACTTTTTCCTCCATGAAGAGGGCAGGTAAGAGGGTGTTGCTTGTTTCTCAAAGGCTGGACCTACATTAGCAAGTAGGGCAAAGAAAATGGGAGATAGTGTAGAAGGTGAAGTGTTCTGGAGGAGGTCGTCTGGTCCCGTCACTCCCAGAGTGGATGAAGTGGACTCATGGAGAGCAGCTTTTTAATTAAGGTCACCTGAAAGATTAATTTCATCCCTGAGAACTTCATTTCTCTTGCTCAGAGATTGCTGAGCCAAAGAAAGCACGATTAAATGAGGATGAGCAGGAATTTACTTCAGAAATGTACTCCTGCTCTGAATGAAAATACTCCTGTAGAATGCAGATGTACCAAAAGACTGACACGGCACATTCTCTAGCTGTGCTGGCTACTCTTCCTGCCTCAGCTCGGACCCGTCTGGAAGTTAATTTACGCCAAATCAGAAAAATGGCTGTGGTCACCACAGGCCATGCTAACTTTGCAAGACTGTTCATTTGACTAAGGGCTGTAGAGCTGGGTCTATCTTGAGGAGAGGATAAGAGAACTAGCTTTGTACAGTCTAAAAAAGAAAAGATTAAGGAAATGTAATAAAATGTAATAAAATAATAATAAATAATAAAATAAATGAATAACATAAAATGTAATAAATGTAATAAACTGTAATAAAATAAAATTATTATTTGAGATAGCTGGATGTATGACAATGATAGGGGACACAGAAATCCTTTTAAGTAAATAGTCTTTAAAAAGTTCTATTATCCCCAAATGTTTAGATACCATTATAACCTCAGGTTCTGTGTTTCAGTTTCTTTTGTATGGTGAATTTTGCCTGTACCATGCTGCTATATGAGTGGAAATAGAAACAAAACCTAAGTATCGTCATCAATCAGTTTGGATAACGAAGGGAAAGGGCTGCTAAAATGACTTCGGGATTGGAGTGTCTGACATACTATGAGAGGCTGAGCACACTGGGGCGCTGGACTTGACAGTCCCCAGAAGTACCTTCCGACCTCAGTTATTCTGCAATTCTGTTGTTTAATTTGCAGGTTTGTTCCAGCAATCATTAACTCTGCCGATACGACCTGAAATTCTAACATTTCTTCTTCTGTTGTTGCTAGGTGGATAAGTGGAGCAGCTGTTGTCAATGCCTTTTACTCAGCAAGCAGAAATCAGATAGGTAAGGTTTACCAACTTACTAACTGGATACAGATTCAGTGGCCAAATTATTTATATGTATATGTGTATGTATTTTTAAAATCAAGAAGTGAAACAGCCTTAATATTATGGGGGTTGCAGAAGGGCCTTAGTGCAGCAAAATCAAGAGGTTTCATCATAGTGTTTTCTTCTCCTCGTGTTTTGAATTGCCTGTGTGCAGAACCAGGACAGAGGCTTGGGATTCAGCAGCAGCAGTGTGCAGTGGCTAGGAGTTTAACGGCCAAGTAAATTTGACGGCCGCAGCCTTCTTTGAAGGGATAAACAGGGAGTTCAGTACCACTCTTACCTGAAGGAAACACTGACTAAAGGAAAGTTGTGGAGCTTCCTGCCACAGGGTACACGTGGCTTCCACTCCTTATAGCCCCTTCACAATCCCTTTGTGCAAGCTTGTTTGGTATGGCTTTGGGAAGGATGTTGAATTTCATCCTGCTGGTTAATGAATACACCAGTTCATTGACTGAACTGCTCAGAATTCCCTAACATTTCACACGGTAGGCGAGAAACGCAGCCCCATACTTGTTCTCATGAAGCAGCATATTTTTCTTCCCATAAGGGTAATTACAGAGAGTGAGACCAGTCTAAAGCAAATGTTGTGTTATCAAGGCAACAAATGTTCTGCATTTGATGCTGAAATAATGCTCAAATATTAGTGCAAACCCCAGCTTATTCTCAGTGTCCATCTGCTCATCTCCAGCACTTTCCCATCCACAGCTGTAAGACCCAGTGCTCAGGAGACAGACGCCAGCAGTCGGCTTCACAGCAGCTCTGCTGAGCCAGCTGTCCTGTCTGCATGGGACCAGGCACTTAAGGGGTCACGGCTTCTGGAGCGTATAGACACTGCTCCAGAGCTGCTTCAAGTCCCGGGCGGGCAGAAATCCTGCACGGCTCTGTCACCACCTTCTGTATGTAGAAATAATCAGGACAGTTGGAACACAACACTTGGGGCTCAATGAAAGCAGCATTTCCCGAAAGACAAAGTTTACTCAGAAATTCTTTCACCAGCTATCTTATCTACAGCACTTCAGGATCTAATTCTGAACCACAGCACATAAGAGCTCCATACTAGTATTACTTTGAGTAGTCCCATTCAAACTGCAAGCCTTAAGTGATAGCTATCTTAAATGCAAAGTTCTGACATAGATTTTTTACAGATGGCTTAAAAAAGTTTAAGGAATATTGAGACATCCTTAATTGCTGTTCTTTAGATTTAAAATCTGCAAGATGACTTCAAGTTCACTGTCTGATATGTCATTTAATTCTGCTGTGTTGAAAAAATGAAAATGTAAACCTGGCAGATTAAACCAAGGAAAAAACCAAAGTTAAAAAGTATGAGAAGAGTTCAGTACAATTAAAGTCTTTATAATGCTTTTGAGTATAAACATTTCTAATGTCAGCCTACCCAAAACCATCCATGGTTAAAAATAACTTAAAATAGAAGAGAAAGCATTAAAATGCTTTTAAAGAAATTAAAAAAAAAAAATCCATTACAGCTAAAGATTTGAACTGCACTGAAGCACTGAGGCTTCTCATCTTGTGAACCGTACCAGCTCTCTGCACAATGATGCAGTCTTTCAAGAGTCACAAAACATTTTACAACATGAATTATGCCTCACAATATTTCTGTCGTGTCTGTTCTGCAAATATCATCATTCTCCACGTTTCATAAATGGCAGTGTCCTTGCTAAGCCATTAGTGAGGTACTGTGATCCATGTATAACTCCGGAAAACAAGTCTCTAAAGAAAAAAACCTTGTCTTGCAGGGCTCTGCACAGAAATGAAACTATCTTATTTCTTGTTTATTTACGAAGGCTTCCAAAGGAAATATTTGGTGGAGACATTATTTTCATTGCCAGGGATGAAATTACCACTTCTTAACTTCCGACAGTCCCACTTCTTTTATCCAATGAACCATTAAATCAAGGTGAAAAATGTCAGGTGCTCTCTTCCACTGGACTCCTATAAAACTCGTGTCAAACATAACGTCACTGCTCTGCCGCTACCCACAGGACTTCAGTAGCACCAGAGCTCATCTGCAGCTTTATTGTGGGGCTGACGATCATCCGTTATTACATGGTGAAAAGCACTCCCTGCTGTTCAGGCTGCAAGCACAGCTGCGCTAAGCCAAATGGATGCAGTTTTCCTCAGTTTTTACAGAGTGTGTTTAATACAGCATACTAACATTTTCACAGTCGGTGTTTTCTGTACAATCAAAACAAAGCTCATTTAGTACCCCTGATCATGCAAGTCTTGATTCTGCAAGTGCAGGTTTAAAGGAACAGCATCAGGTTTATAATGGAAGAAATGAACAAACTAAGCCAAGCTTTCCAAAAGGATTTTTCCTTTTTAATTATTTCTCTCCCCACTGAAGAATTGAAGAAGATTTTTTAAACAGTCCTGCAGTCCTACATTTTCAGATTTTACGAAGTCAGGTGATCTGTTAAGTGGACTCCTGCAGCTGTGATCCTGACTTCTCCTGCTGGTCGCCTGTGTCTTTGCAATAGCTTGCACTTCCAGAGTCACAGAGACCAACTGTTCCGGGCACAGTGGGACTGCAACATCACGCAGGCAAGAACGAGGAGGCACGGAGAGAACTCTTTGTGTTGGTGCAGTCCTAAACAGGACACGAGAATACAGCCCACTACAAATGGTGCTGTTCGCCTAGGAATTCAGCAGCTACAATGCTCACCTCTTTTTAGGTTTCGTGTCCTAGTCAAAACTTTGGTGCTATTTGCCAAGGTTCATGACCTTCTCCAGTTAAACCAAACTGTTCTGGCTTTGCAGTGGGTTCTGAAGGGAAAAGATGAAATAAGCGTTGTGAAATCCAAGATGGACTTCACAGAGACAAAAATGTTGACTTACCTGACTGGCACTGCTTGGTTAAGGATGGCAAGACAGTGCAGGCGGGTTGGCAGCTGGTAAAGCGAAGTGAGCATTTAGCTCTTTACTGAACCTTTAGCACAAAATCTGCTCAGAAGGCTTTGTTTAAAATAGCTTTGTTCAGGAATTCGTAGAAAAGGAATCATGATTCGGAAGACTGAAACTGGTGACTGGCAGTTAATATGAGCCATAAATTCTTACCTCATCCTTTAGCTATGGCATGCCACGGGGTAATTAAAGCAGTCTGATCTTTAGAGTGATTTCTGAATTAGCTTAGTATTATGCTTTAAAAAAAAGAATCCCTCTAAAGAGGAGTTCTGTGCACGATATGTAGGGAATTGAGAGCTCTGTTCTTACATTTTAATATGGTCTGATCTTCACTGTTCTGTCAGCAGCACAGATCACAAGGAAGCTGCTCAATCTCAATCAGCCGAGCTGCTGCTGGTGAGGTAGCCCACTGCAGGTTCCTTTCGGTACCAGCTACCTGTGACCCAGCGGCAGGTACGCGGAACCGAGCTGACCCAGCTTCTGGCGGCTGGGGGGAAGCTGGGCAGCCGTCAGGCCTGCTGACAGCATTGCTGTTCTCAAACACATAGCAGAGGAGAAGCAGCGTGTTCTCTGCTGCTGTCCAGGGCAGCGCAGATTCTGAGGGACGCACTGCATGCCTTTTCCTGCCTCGCGCATCGTAAAGCTGAGAAGTACAATCTGCCCTGCAGATCCCAAAGGAGTTGCACTTCTCTCCTTTAAATCTCTCCTCCAAATGTACCCCACTGCAGGAGGAATGCCTGTCCACTTCAGACCTGTATTATGTAGCAGGAGTCAGAGATGAAGTTAAAAAAAATCTATGAATCTGGGATTTTACTCTAAAAATGGATGAGGTGACAGGGTGTTAATTAAACTGAACAAAAAGTCCTGGGGAACTGTCTGCCTCCGGGGAGGGAAGACGGTCCTATGGTTTCAAGCAAAAGACAGGCTGAGCCCCAAGCGAGTTATGGTTGTAATATTCCAAGCCACCAGGACTGATGTGTATCATTCTGTGTAAACCTCTTGCTAGCAGTAATCTCCAAAAAGGAGCAGTGTTCTGGTGCTGTACACTCCAGATACCATGCGGTGTTGCCGGTCATCACAACAGCCCGTCACACAGTATGGCAGTTACTATCTTGCCTTGACTCTCAATACTTTCTGATAACAACATCAAAACATTTGGATATTTAATTCCATGTCAGAGTAACAATGCAGTAGTTACTGTGACAGCAGGCAGCAGTTTGGACAGGACAGCAGAAATAGTTTCTTTTTTAACCTATTTATTGTTTTTCAATTTTCCCTTGGTTCTTTCTCATCTTGACAGAAACTGCTAGAACTGTACTGGATTTATGCTGAAATGCAAGAAGTGTCTGTTTTCTTTCTTGTGCTGTGTGAAAACTGTCACCTAATTCCTCTTTTTTCTTCAGGTTTTGTAGAGTTACATACATCTCATTCACAGTGAGAATTAATACTTCATGCTGCTGCAGCAGGTTGAAGTACAGGGAAAAGGCCTGCATGAGATACAAAGTGGAACTGAATATTTTAGAGAATTTTTTTTTTAATTCTTCATTTATAAGAAGATCACAATTGCAGCATGATTTCTTTTTACTAATTTGTTTCTTAGAAGCCTAGAAAAATGAGCACAGAAGTGGGTGAAAAGAACTGCTTTGTTTGAGTTTGTTCATTGCCACCTTGGCCTATTTTTATTGGTTCTAGTGGGAGTTCCTGATACTTTCTGTGGAAGAACAAATTCCGCTCTCTGAGATTGATTTGTGGTGGGGGCAATGATCAAGTAATTTATTCTTCTAGGGGAACACCTTCCCACTTTTCATGCTGTTGTGAGGTTTATTTAATAATGATACAGGAGTCTGAGAATGCTAAGTGCTGTAAATTGGAAAGTAAACTGCTTTTTTGCAAAGTAAAACAGTAACAAAGTAAAAGCTGATCATGATTTTGCAAGTGTCGGAAGAGGGGAGTTGTCCTGCTGATCTGCTCCGACTATCCTACAGCTATTACCCTGTGCCAGTTCACTTACTGTTGCAGGTAAATCTGAGGGAACAGCAGGACTTTGGTTGAAGCCCGTAAAAATGGTCTGTTCACACTGCATATCCAGGATAATGAGGCAGTGCCTTAATTGTGTTGTGGGGTTTTTTTTTTGCAGTCTTCCCTGCTGGCATTTTGCAGCCCCCTTTCTTTGGTGCATCTCAGCCCAAATCTCTGAATTACGGTGGCATAGGCATGGTCATCGGTCATGAAATCACGCATGGGTTTGATGACAATGGTAAGGCACTGAGTTTCTAGTTACAAAACTTCACAATGCACAGAATGTTTTACATGCTTTAGTGCTTAATCGTTCCAGAGAGCACATAAAATGAAGATGACCACATCTGGGTTTCTGAAGCTTTACAGTATTGTTCCCCATGATGACTCCCAAAAGCGCAATCCAAAGAATCCCACAGACAGTCCTGTAGCTGCCAGGTTGCAGCAACAGCCCAGCATGTGGGCCTGCAGCACACGAGGGCTTTTAATATAGTTGCCCAAAGGCTGCTTCAAACCCCATCACAAACTACACGTAACTGTGGATGGCGTGTCACTAGGCTGGCACAGGTGTGAAGCCAAGGTCTAGCTGTCAGACCTGCTGCCCAGCCCCATCGTTCATGTCTAGACCTGCACTATGATCAATCCAGCGTGGAGTCACAGGTCAGAACCATACCAGGCTTCCTAAGAGAGCCTTAATCCCATCTTCTGATTCAGTTTGAATTCATTTGTTTTTTTGCTCTGCTGAAATATAGCCCTCTTAGCAAAAAAAAAAAGCATCATCCATATGCCTACCTCATTACCGCAATATTTTTTGCATGAGTGACTGTACTTACTTGCTACCCTTCTTACTGCATCAAAACCCTCTTTTCCTGTATAAATAATTCTGTTAACATATTATTACAGGCAGAAATTTTAATGAAAATGGAGACCTTCTAGACTGGTGGACTGAAGAATCCGCCCGCAATTTTAAGGAGCTATCCCAGTGTATGGTGTACCAGTATGGAAACTTTTCATGGGACCTAGCAGGTGGACAGCCCGTATGTCATATTTATTTGTAACTACCAATGTTGTTTTTAATGAGGAAACACAAAATCTTATGTCCTAAACATGCAAACTCTTATTCACATGAGTGCTCTCTTGGCTTATGGTCACCCCTACACCAGAAAAAAAAAAAAAAGGCAAGCAAAGAGATTCTTAAAATTGAAGATACTGGTAAAAACTCTACACAGACACTGACTGTTCTGAAAGAGGCAGGATTTATGTTCTGAATGAGTGGAAGTCCCAGAAGCCTTTGCCCTAGAAGCCTAGAGCCCTCAAAGGCTCTTTTTTAATTCCACAAAGGAACAGAAAAAAAAAATTTGGGAGTTTGAACCTCATTTCCTCAAAGCTTGGTGCACAAATAATATATATCCCCATCAAAACAAATCCTGCCTGCTGCTTTCCT
>Ga0181612_183252_pt1 | contig 34075 bp, 20 predicted proteins | sample HoacroProtozoa21_FD_119630 | JGI IMG/M metagenome (GOLD analysis project Ga0181612, IMG submission 119630) | Hoatzin crop microbial communities from Cojedes, Venezuel. Combined Assembly of Gp0051906, Gp0051904, Gp0051908 | reverse complement strand
TCTGAGGGTGACGGAGCCCTGGCCCAGGCTGCCCAGGGAGGCTGTGGAGTCTCCTTCTCTGGAGATATTCCAGACCCGCCTGGACAAGGTCCTGTGCAGCCTACTGTAGGTGACCCTGCTTCGGCAGGAGGGTTGGACTAGATGACCCACAGAGGTCCCTTCCAACCCCTACCATTCTGTGATCCTGTGATTCTGTGATGTGATCAAATTAGTCTGACATGATTTACCTGCAATATACCCACGCTGACTCACTCCTATTACAGTAAATTTATTCTTTCTAAATAAGCAGCTGCAAACTAACCATAAATGAAGATTTCATAAGAACAACATTCATCTTGAATCTTTGCCTCCTGTCGTTATTTCTGTCGTGATGGAGCGTACACATATTTGTGTCTTTTTGGGGACGGGCCCAGACTAAGTGAGAGCCAGAGGGTACAGGAACAAGAGGAGGTACAACAGAATTCTCTCTCCAGAGGGCTGCTGCAGTCAAGGACACTTCACTTCTTTCACAAAGAGACACAGCACAAGGAATTAAGCCTGGCATGAGACACTCTAAACAGGACTTCATCTGATCTCATTTTCTATGGACCCTTACAAAGCACATTGGGCAACAGAGAGTGTGGAGCAGGAACAACAGTAAGGTCTACCTTGGTAGCTTCCAACCATAGACAGCATCATCACTTTCTACATCTAATAAAACCACTAAAAATACCCCAAACCCTAAAAAAAGCTATTGCATGGCTAAACTATCCTCACTACAGGGAGAATTTCCCAACACACAACCTAAATCTTTCCCACCGCAATCCAAATAGATGATTTCTTGTTCTATCCCTGCCTGACAGGAGTCAGGTCCAATGAATCTGTTCTCAGAGACCAGGTAGAAAGACCTGTTGTTATTCCCTAAGGGCAATAGAGCATTTTCTCTCAAACCAAAACCTCCACTTCCCTTGCTCCGCTGTCTGGTTGGGACCTGTAGACTAGATGGACATTACAATCACATTGACAGATCTTTCTCCAGTGAAACAGGGTTTTAGGGGAATTTGCTAGCTTGGTTTTTTTGGTAGGAAAGATTTCCTCGTAAGAACTGAGCTGAAGTCCAGAGAACTAAAGACCACTGATATATCCAGTCAAAACATGTTTTCTCTTCTTTTTCTTGACTGCTTTTCCCCAGCCCATGGCTGTCAGCTACCTGTCTCCTCCAGGTACCTCCTCTCCCAAGCTGAAGCGAAGCTCAGGAGGCCTCCTCAACTATTCTTGCAATACAAAATTGCTTCTTATAGTTTCTTTATCCACCGTGATGGTTTGTAGATAATAATGTCGTTCTGTATAGGGCTTGCCCACATCTGAATACAGTTGTCAAATCTCAAGGAGCAGCCAAAGATTGCAAGGACTGCTGCTGACCCAGTGCACAGGCACTGCACTGGGGCCCTGGGGTATAATTCCAGCTCTGCTACTGTCCTCTTGTGCCACCTTTAGGCATGTCACCTTCCTCTCAGAGCTGGTTTCTCCCACCTCGAGTCTGACTTGCATGTTTAAGTCCTGAACTCTTCAGAGAAGAGACTAAAACTCATGTATTTCCCAGGGTCCTCTGTGCAAAGATATCTAAAGCTGCTTCCCAAGTGAAGGTATGAACCACTTTTTTTTGTTAAAGGAGAGAATTTTCTTTCACTTTGCTGTTGGCTAAATATTCAGTAGAGATTTTTCACAGGGGATTTAAAGTCTGCAGATGAGATGACTTGGGAACTTACTGCATAACATCTGTAAGCTGATTTTTGTCTAGGGAAGCGTTCTTGTATAGAAGGATACTTACGAAGGTCTGCTCCACAGGCAGGCTATTGGGTAATCTGTCTGTTACCTACTGAATCATTAAATTGCATTTTTAATTTCAACTGTCTTCTTCAACACAGTGAAGCTACATGCAACATCCTGCTGAGGGCAAAGCGAGTCAAGTAGTTATTAAATGGTCACAGCTAAGAGGTAGAACAAAGGTCCAGTCATTAAAGCATGTATGGAAACCCAAGACTTTTCCACTATACAGTAATCCTCTGTAAGGCTTATCCACTGGTTGGCATGGTAAAAATAAGATAGTCAAAGATTATATTTTTCCCTCCTACATATACTGTGATTTAGTTTCTCAGGGAAAAAACTTTTCAAGCTCTTAGGGGTTTGCCTACTGTGTTTAAAAGGAAATGAATTTAACCATGACAGTCAGCGAGGCACTTCAAGCCTACTGTGTTGGATCGGTTAATCAAGGGGATGTGTCCGTGGGGAAGAACAGGTACCAGTGAGGCTTCAGCCCTAACCAGCCAGTGGCCTCAATTCAGCAAAATTCTCAAGTGCATAGCTAAAGCTGAAGCACATACTTACGTGTCATTGACTTCAAAAAGTTTTAAGCACATATTTAAAATTAAGCAGAGGCTGTGATAACTTGGGACCTCAGTCAAATCTAAGGACTGCTACGAAATAAGGAGACATTGCCTATGTTGCAGGTGTGTCTCCAAGCACAGGATGCACATGCCACTCCATGTAAACCCCTTAATTAGCACATAAGCTGTTGACTACCAGGAAATCTTAGTCTCTTCTCAATCAGCACCATCCAAGTCATGACAGAGTTGCAGAAACTATTCCCCTTTAATTACATGTGATCATTGAAGCTAACCACGTACTGTATAATTAGTAAGAAAAATGAATTATTTAAGTAACTTGCATTTAACAAATAGTACTGACATTCTGGTTGCAATTCAGTATTCAGTCACAGCAAAAAGACCTTCTTTTTATGCAGGAAAACAGATTTTGCAGCTTCGAAGATCTTGCAGATTTGAGAATTTTGCCAGGGTTTTCAAACACAAAGTCCTATGTCTTTACACAGATTGGAGGTTCAGCAGCAACAAGGTATCTTCTCAGGCAGACTGATCTTTGGAGCAGGTTCCTAGCTGGATTAAGCACGGCTATGGACTGCTGTGAATGGAGGAAAACAAACAAATAAAAATAATGGGGAAATAAAAATAATGGGGAAAATGACAGCCCTTCTCTCATTTGACAGAGATCTTGCTTTTCCCTCTTATTTTTCCTTGTACATTTTCACAGTTTTGTAGACAGGTAATTACATGTCTGATGTAAAGACCAACCCTCGTAATTTATGCTTCAGAGCTGACAGAATTTAGCTGCAGTTTTAGCACAGTAATCACAGATTCAGTAGAAATGCAGCTGGGACGCAGCTGGGGTGGAGGTGGAAGAAGAGCTCACTTGACCACCTAATCGAGGTTTTCAGACGGGAGACCTGGAATCAGACATTGAGTTACTGCTCTTACCTTCAGCTTTAGCTTCTAAGCATGGGGGAGAGAGACCTGAAGCAGTGCAGACCTGAGCTCAGTTCTCACAACACCGGACAGGGTTGCAAGGTCATCCCAGCTCACTCTGGGAGCACACCTGAGCAGAACTGCAGCCAAGCCATTCAGTTTGCTCTCTCAGAAAGGCTAATTAAGCGGGGTGAACCTAGACAGTCCTAAACTTGAGCCAGTTTTCCACCAGCCAGCTCAGCATCTCAGCCCTGCAGTTCCTGGTGCTTCCATTCTGGCAGTAGCAATGGCAGAGCCAGCTCATCTGCCTGTCCTCATCTCCCACGCAGCCCCATAGCTACATTCACTTCGACTGAAAAACTTCAACCAGCTACTGGCTGGTAGCCATGTGGGCTTGTGAGCACATGCCATTTGTGAAGGACAGGAGCAAGAAACATCTCTCTGAATTTATGGCATCATAGCCCATTTTTGCAGCTTCCTCTGAAGCATGGAGTGGACTCTGCTGGGGTGAAGAGGAGAGGACACTGGTGTAGAAGGACTATGCAGACATTTTCACAAGGGCATTGGCCCAGAGGCTCTGCTCCATTGTCACTAGCTGGTCTGGGGAGGTCAGACCAAGAGCTACACCACCAAAGGCTGCTGAGATCAGGTGTAAATGAACAAATGAGACAACGAGAGAAATAAACAGGAGTGAAGTGAACAAACATTTGGTTCAACAGCAGCTTCCACTCACCTGGCACTGAATGGCATCAAAACGTCTTTATCTCATCATCAGTGCTGCTCAGCAGTAGTACTGTGCCATCCACAGGTCTGTAGGGCAAATAAACCTTTTTACAAGATGTGAAGAGAAACGAAAGAGTGAAAACAGCTTTGCTGGTTTTCTAGTGACAGAATGGCCAGTAGAGAAAACCAATATTCCCTGTACAGAACCCAGTGTTAAAGATTGGATAGGAAATGAGTCCTGAAATTACCATCAAACGTTGCCCTGTCTATCAAGAACGCTTGTTCTTGAGGTCTTCAGTCATTATTATTTCTACAGCGTTGTGCCTGGAAGCACCTCTTTCTGACACACACACACACTCATGGAACACACCAGACACGTATCCAAAACTGCTCCTAAGAAGCTCCAGCACTAGAGACGCTCCCTCTCCAGCCTGGGAAATCTGCTCACACCATTGCTATTCTCACCACCTTCCCAGCGCCTAAGCTGAACATCCCTTGTTGTACATTAAGTCCATTCTTGCCCTGCCGCTACCTTGCGGATAGGAACAGCAGATCCATCTCTCCATTTCTGCCACAGCATCACCAGATGTCCTCTAAGTCGTCTCTCGCCCAGACACTGTCAGTTCCTTCAGTCTGCTCCCCGGGCCAGCGTTCTCTAGATTTACGATTGCTCCAGTCTGCTGCTCATCCTTCTCCAGTAAGTGCACCTCCTGTCTTCCCACACTGAACAAGCAGGGACTCTTTTACATACCTCGCAGGTGCAATTTCTATTTCATAGCTGGGTTAAGAAAAGATGAAAAGAGCTCGTCAGTCAGAGATGTGGGAAACAAACACAAGAGCCCTGCCTCCGCTCTAACCACGAGCCTACACCTGCTAGAAGAGTGAGAGTCTAAAGTACATTGTGGATGAGAGGATAAAATCAGGAACATCACAACTAAATTGGGATATCTGGTCACTTCAGCCATATCGCAACTGTGCTCTGCTGGTGCTACTGAACTCTCCTAAGCTGCCCTTTAGCAGCACGTCCCTTTCTAAAGCTGCAGGCGCCTTTGTTCTTCTCGAGAATAGCTGCCCACTCGCACACACAGAGGCAGGGGAAGGCTGGACACTGCATGTTGCATTGTACTGTCAGGCTAAATAGAAGCTGATGGGATAATAATTAATTGCAGTCTCCCTATAATAAAAGACAAGACAAAGCAAGAGATATAAATAAAATCATCAAAGGAACTCGCAGAATAGGAGCTGTGTCTGCATTTTGTGGGCAATTTACAAGCCAAAGGAAGGTTGGGAACGCAAGGACCGAAAAGCAGTAAAAATCTATGGAACCCTCACAAAACCGTGACAGCGTCTCACAGATCTGTCTTGTTACCAGGCAGAGGTATAAATTCCCTCAACACCTTTGTTGTTTAAGGAGCTGGAAAGGGAAGGGAAAGAAAAGGCTTGAAGTGGGAGTGACCCCCAGCTCACTCAGACCTGAACAGCAGGGAGGTGCCCTTGGAGAGAACAGAGGAGACAGAAGGCACCCAGCTCCGCTCCAAGGGCAACAGGCTGCCAGCAAGCGCCAGCAGCCTGAAAATATGGTCCGGAGAGCTCTGGGCAGCCGGGAGTGCTTTAACAGAGACATTTTTAACTCTCTTTGTACCAGGAGGGCTCCTTTCCTTATGACCCGCACAAAAGCAAACCCTGCCCTGATCTATAACTTGCCAAACCCCAGCTGCCTGTCCCTGCTCTCCAGCTGTTGTCACGACCGTCACCTTCCAGCTCAGGGGGGAAGAAGTGGTGATGAGCCAGAGCCAGAGTTGAAAGGGCCCCCAACATCACTGCAGCCTTGTGGGCTGGAGAACAGAGAGGGGAATCCTCCCCGTTCCCTCCCCGTGGGGCTGCGAGAGAGGAAAATGGATATAAAAGAGGATGGATATGAAGGGAGGGGAAGGACAGATTCTCTGTCTTGGTTTCAACTCCTATTTAATGCCTAAATCTCACTAAAGTCAGATTAACAGGTGCCTAAATACCCCCACAGCAACCGCCAGTTACATGACACATGCCTCTGCTCAGCAGCCTGCCCTGCTCCCCAGCTCGAGGAGAGCATCTGATACAACTCAACCTCAAGGGCAGAAGAACTGAAAGAAGAAAATTATCAGGTGCTCTCACAAAAGAGAAAAAGATACAGCCCTCAGACATCTGGGCCAAACTGCTGCTCATACAGGCCCCTCTTCCTGGGAAAATGGGGCATTATACATTCAGCTCATCTCCATATTGCCATTAATCCCACCGAAGAGATACAGAGACTTCCCTTAATCATTCCCTAAAGCGAATGGAGAGGCTAGGAACAGAGGGAAAGCAATGAGGCAAATCCTCTGCCTCTATGGTAAAAGCTTTTCTTGTTAAGTGGGTACACATCAGGGACAAGGTGGAAGCAGAGATCCCAAATCCCAGCCCCAATCTTGGCTTTGGGGGTTTTTTTTCTCCCTCTCTTTGTAAAATTCTCCCTTCAGAAATTTCTTCTGTAGTTAAATGAAGCCAAGGTAAAGAAATAGCAACTAATTAAAATGAACTGCTGTTGCACAACATCCCCTCCAAAGGCAAACACAATCTTCTTCCCTGAAAGAATGAAAAGCCCTCAACTAAACAATAATTTCCTTAGCATAGCCAGCAGAGTCTTTCTTCTACCCGCTACCTAAACAATGACCAAAGCAACCAAGAGAAAAAAGTCACCTCCCTTTCCCTGCACCCGCCTTGCCAGAACTTTACAGCTCTGCAGCAGCAATGCCAGTCAGGAAGGGGATCGTCTCCTCCCCATCCGCAGCTTGCAGGGCTCTGCCTTGCTCGGGGCGACGTCTTCCAGCAGAAGTTGGGGATCTGGTGGACGGCCCCCAAAGAATCATAGAATCATAGGTTGGAAAAGACCTCTAATTTCATCAAGTCCAACCATCTACCCAGCATCACCATGCCTACTAAACCATATCCTGAAGTGCCATATCTACATGTTTTTTGAACACCTCTAGGGATGGTGGCTCAACCACCTCCCTGGACAGCCTGTTCCAATGTCTGACCACTAAGGAGAAGGGGTCATTACAGATCACTCCCTGCCTTGTATCTCCTTGCAGACTGCACTTGTCAGGAAGAAGAGGTAATACGGCCCTAGCTAGCTCTGTAGGCAGCAGAGCTCTTGCTAGTCCACCAGCTTTGGTCTGCCAGGAGGGCTACAACATTTGCCTTTGCTCTGGGCAAGAAAGAACCACTGCTGGGTTGTTAGCTTTGGGGACCAAGTCCTGGATCTAAAGGCAGGAGCCTGGGCTGTCTGAGCTAAGGGTCAGCTACAGCTTACCAGTCTTCAGCTAATCAACCCTCTCTGTGGTCTAGCTGGCAAAAGAAGAGAGCTGAGCACACGCAGAGCGAGAGCAGTTCTCACCTCCCAGCAGCAGGGATGATCCAAGGATCTGGAGGCACGATGCTCAGAGCAAGCTCAGCAGTGCAGCATCCCTCTCCTGGTTCAAGAGAACTAAAAATGGATGAGTATTTCCATCACCAGAAAGGCCAGAGAAGGCTCCCGTCACCCTGCAGGTAACCTGCACTTACTGCTCAAGTAGAGCACATCTCTGTCAGACTGCAGAGCCAGAGCATAGATAATGTGCTGTGTGGGGGAGAGCAAGACAGACAGTGACTTAATGTATGTCCTGGACTTCAAGAAAGTTGAGAGCTGCTACAGAGAGTAGGAGAGAACTGGAAAACACCCAAATGTTTGTGGGGGCTGCCACCAGATTCTCCCTCTAGCTTGCAAGCAGTCCTGTGGGTAGGGAGAAGAGATGTAGGCTCCGATCTACTGCCAAGGGAAGAGTGCACTGCAGGGCAAACAAGCAGAAACATCACAGCTCAGCTGCAGCCGTGCCAGCTCTAGCTGAGCCTACTTCTCATGCCTTGTCACCGTCCCACTGCATGAGACCACCAGATCTGCCAGCTGAGATATGTCTGTACACTCCCTACCCCACTTCAGTCAAGATGAGCTCTTGTTCCATACTCTAAATGTGCACAAACGCTTTGCTTCTGCCTCCTTGTCCCTCTGTGGTAGGGATGGATGTATTGGGGTAAATGAGTGATTCGCAGGTGTACTACTGGTGTTTCACATTTCACATCCACGGTCCCCATAGGTTTTAGCAGACAGCCAGAGCGCAGCTTGCTCCTCCTCAGCATTCCCAGCCCAGAGCCATTTCAAACATGCCTTAGCCGAGGGCATTTTTAGAAGGATTCACTTTTCGCTCTTTAGGGCAGTCTTGTACTGCCAGATACTACAATGGAGCCACGGGGCAAACGAATCCCGGACCCACAAAGTCGCTGGAGACTGCAGCTTGATGCGAAAGGCTGTGATGAGTCCTTCCTCCCTCACTCCAGGAGCCCTCAAGGCTGATCTCATGCTCCAATTCATGAAACTCATCACAAACCTCGGAAGTGAGGAAGAGCTTGCGGCCTGGATCTTTGGTGTCTGGTAGCCACCAAAATGATGTGCACAGCCAGCTCTCTGCCCTAGGAGGACACAGGCCTGGTCAGATCAGCCCCACAGCTCGGACACCAGCCATTTGTTACTGAACTCAGCTAGGAAGAGAGCCTCTTTGCCCAACTGGTACGAGGTCCAGAAACCCCTTCTGTCCAGTGGACATTCCCAGTGGTGATCTCTGACCTGAAAATCAAAATTCTTCCTGAGGTTTACACATGAACCCAGGGGCTCACCCCACCAAAAAACCCTAACTTCATCCTTTCATGCCAGCTACAGTCGACTGGATGGACAGAAGTGCCCACTGAGGCTGGGAGTGTCACGGGGCAGACTGTTGTGACTGCAGGACACACACAATGAAGCCAACTCCTGTGAAAGGTCAGATCCCCAATGTCATCATACTCAGAACAAGAAGAGCATGTCAGCAGGGCTTTCACACAAACCTGTTTCACTTTCTGTAGAGAACAGAAGCGTGAACAGAGTTACTTACCTGAGCTGCAGGAAGAGACCTGACAGCAGAGGGGCAGTAACCTTCAGCTGAAATATAGTAACTTTAAAAAAAAAAAAGGTTCTAAAGATGGAACAGACGCTCACCTGATCACATCTTCAGCTGTAAGATATCTCCTTCCTACTAGCAACCTCTTTTTTACCTGCATCCAGGCAACAGGAACTACATTCACTGATACCGTCATTACTACACCCAGTGCTACGACCTGCTCGAGATAATTCCTACTCACGGGCAGGGGAGAAGGGAAGCGACGGTATTTGGAACAGCTCCTGTTCAATTGTCTGGAAGGTGATTGAATGCTGCAGCACTTAGATCCATACCAGCAGCCAGGCAGGAACAGGTCAGAGGTGACAGCGAGGATCTTGCCATGAGAATATAGTTTAAAGAGGAATATTTCACTCTGATGCCATTTAAAGCCCCTCGTGCAGTGTGAGCAGTAGGAACAGCTCCGAAGAGAAGCTGTCTGTGCTGTGCTGCAAAACCCACAGCACCATCCAGAAAGGAGGTGATTTGGTCCCAAGCTGAGAAGCTACTCCAACCTTTGCACGGGAGAACGGGAAAGGTGCAGGCATCTCCTCTGCCCACCCAGAACAAGGATCCCAAACTACTGCTCCTTTGATCTCGGCTGCTGGCTCACAGCCTCAGATGGATGATGAGCCAGGTGCAAGGTACAGCCAGGACCTTGAACCTCCTGCATTTATTCTATCTCAACCATCTTGCCTGCTGTGCAGTTTAGGAGATATGACAGATTCTGCACGGGTGTGAGCACACTCACACACGGAACCAAAGGCAGTTCAAGCCTTTCTATCAGTAAGCGACAACACCTGGAGTTTGAGTATATATTCAGATTAGTTTAGTAATTAGTAGCTAATATTCTCAGTGATAGGATGCGTGAAATGCAAGCCAGAGGCCCTTGTGATCTTCTGTCCTCATGCCCTTGGATCCTGGACTACATGGCATGAGGAAACAAATGACTGCAGCCATGGTATGTGGCTGCTCGTGCCCAGTGAAGAATGCTGCAGTCCCGTCTTCATGCTTTGCACTCCAAGATCTGCTGTCCTGTTACAGGCTTGCTAGGCTGTTTGGAAGGAGGCAGTCAGGGGAGAACTCAGGGATTTTAAACAAAAATTAAGATCACATTAGGGATCCTGTTGGATATGGCTTACATGCACGTGGGGGCCCACTCTACACCAAGGGCTGGACAGGTTCTTGAGCTTTGTGAGAAGTTGAAGAATACAACATGAGACTTGGAGGCATTCAGAGTGCTTGGGACAGCTGCACCGTAGTGACAGGCTTGGGCTGGGCACACGCTTCCAAAAGACACTGGGTCCCTGCTCCTCAGACAGGGATACAGCTGTTTGCACCTCCACACCCATCAAGCAAAGGAAGAGCAAGAGACCAAGCATATAGGACGGCCATGATGATCTAATCAAGCTGTACTGCAAATGCTACTAGGATATAAACGCTGCACCCTGTAGTTTATCCCTGCTTTGCTTTACTGTGTGTGCCCTAATAGAAAAACCAGACATCGGCAACTCTTACTGCCATAGGATTCTCGGAAGATAAAACGCTCCATCCAGCTGAGCTGCCAGCAGGCTGAGCTCCTGCAGACAAGCGAGGACTGGATCAGGGCTAAGCAGGTGTATTAAAACTCTCCCTCTAAGCAAGTTTTTACAGCACCTGAGGGGCTGCAGGCCTTATGTTAATGCTCCACTTGACTTCCCGAGATCTCTCCCCTTCACTCCTGGCCTCACATGCTGTAGAGCTGAGTGCATCCTATAGCAACATGCAGAGGGCACAAAGTCATTTTCTTGAACTCCCCCTTTCAGACGGATCAGATTTACCCGCTGCAGCCACGAAGCAGCTCACAGATAGCAACAGCATCCTAAGAGGCTGTTCAAGGGCACGGCAGCAGAGAGCTGCTAAGTCCTGAGGAGACCTGTCAGCTTAAACTTTATCTGCTCGAGACCTGCAAGCCCTCGTAGTAGTACTTGCAGAGCATTATGCTTGCAAAACAACTCCTGCACTTCTACAGTGGTTTCTCTGTTCTTTACAAGAGTTTTCTCCCTTCACAAAGGTATTTTACAGGCATTTTCTTTCTCATGAAGTCTCCGCTGCAGCGTGTCTGTGGTGCTGCAGAGCTGCTGTATGAAGATGACATTACTTCCTGGCCATAGTCCTGTGAACTGGTTAAGGAGAACAGCCATACATTCTGAACCCAAGGGAGCTCCCGTCCTCACAACACTCCATGGACAAACTTTATCATACCAAGGCCTGGATGCTCCATAAACCCGGTGCATCATAGTGCAACCACATAGCCACGTGGCGCAGATCTGCATGGAAGGCACTGGACTGCCATCAAGGGCTGTGGGACCAGAGGCACTCAGTTCACTGAGTGAAAGATGCACTGACTCTGGGGACCCTACTCCAAGGTCTGGGACAAACCTCTTCTCAGGGCTGAACACGGGGATGACAGCCGGGGCTTGGCGTGATGGTTGCTTGCACACCGTGGGTCATGGCTGCAGCTCAGCAGGGCCGTTTGTTCTCTGCCTTGATCTTCATCCCTCAGCTGTACTGAAAGGAAGCTTGTCCAAGACAAACATGTATGGCACACAATGTCAGCTTCAGAGCAAGCTGCGAGGGAGCAGATTGAGTTCTCTGTGCAAACCAACAGCAAAACCATTCCTTGGTGGCTTCTCTTGTGGGACACTTCAAAGGCACCACGCATCCACAACGCAGCTGTTGCCCTGGGGAAGGAGTTGTTGAATACCCTCCATGAATGAGAAGTAAAAATTAAGCAGTCGGATTTGGCACGTGCATCACAATAAAGATCCCTGAATGCTCGGCTGCTTATTGAACCTAAGGCGGGCTGTTAATTCGTTATTCACTTCCCAGCCTGGAAGGAAAAGGATGTTATACCCCAGGGCCAGAACTGATGAACATAGCCATAAATCAAGCAGTTTACAAGACCAGCAATTAGGAAACAAGCCGACAGAAGGGAGAACTCTGTCAGTAATAAAGCAGACACACCACAGGATCTGCTGAGCGCTCAAAGCAACTGGGGACACGCAGTCCTCTCCACACTCCATCCCCAATTTCTCCTGTCATTTGCTGCCTTTTCCCTCTGTCTTCTACTTCCCTTTATTTCCTCCTGCCCCACCTCCAGTTTTTCCTCTGTTCTCTTCCCCCTCTCTTCCAAAAAGCGTGTTCTTCCAGAGAATGCAAGAACACATCTGCTGAGCAAATGGATTTACCAGCTGCTGCCCGGGAGCAGAGGCATGTGCTGGGTACCAGCAGCCACAGAACGGTGGATACACACAGCCCCACGAGCGACTGCAATAATATGTGAGACCTCTGGCCACAGGACAGCCCTGTAGGATGGTGTTGCTGGGGGAGTAAGTGGCAGTGAGCAGTGCTGCTCAGGTAAGGAATGGCTGGGATGACTCTAACCACCTGTCTTCTGCCCATCTCATGTCCTCTGATCTCTTTTCCAGCACAAATCAGATCCACTTCCCTTGGCTTTGACAGCAACTTCCAATGCTCCTCCAACATCTCCTGCTTGACTTCTAGTTTCTTCTTACTCATCATTGCAAATCCTGCCCTTGCTTTTCTTACTCAAATTAATTCCTGGGGTGGAGTCAGTGGGTGGCCAAGGGGGTTTAGACCCACTGTTGGTCCTGGTCCCATACACAGCTCTGCACCGCATTGCCCTCGCACAACCCCTCCAGAGAAGGGGGGCTGTGCCTGGGCCCAGTCTGACACTTGTTCCAAATGCTGCATTCCTGTTGCTGCAGAGCTCCATGCAGCTCAGGACACCGGCAAAGTCACGCATGAGCAGCTGTTCTCCACACACAGCGCAGGCACACGCACGTGAAATCTGAGTGCAGGACACAGGTATTTAAACAGGCTCTCCTGCTCCCTCACATATCGCTCCTGCTCAACACACTACCGCATCTCTAGGACATCACATATTTGGGAAATCACAGCCAGTGGTGATATACTTTGTCTACATTTGCCTTTGGCACTCGGTATGTGCACCAGTTTCCCTGCCACAGGAGGAATACAGCTATTTAGAAGCCTTATTTTGTCAAGGTAGGAGGGAGACCAGACATTCCTCCAATCATCCCAAGAGGGAATGGATCCAGTTATGCCAAGAATTAAGTATGTGATATACCACCGCAGCCTCAAGGGCCAGGAGTAATCTTAGATTTGTAAAGTCCACTAAGTGGAAACACTCACTGTTACCATCCATCAGACATCTTCATAGCAGCAGATGCCAAGGGTAAAAGCAAAAAAGCCAAGATCAGCAGAGTTCCTGAGCCCCACAGCACGTGGTCAGCCTCCAGCATTCCTGCATGTTTTAGCTCCCTACGTCGACACTTTCCATGAAGTGGGGTCACAGCCCAGCGAGCTTCCAAAGTAACAAACCAACCTCAGCTGCCAAAGCCTTCGCCTTTTGACGTTCATCCTCCCTATAGCCAAGGCTGATGCTTGCATGACACTAAGCGCAAGCACATCCTCTGGAAGAACTGTGAGCTGCCTCTCATCTGCGCAGGCAGGGGCAGAGATGACCCAGCAAAGGTCCCACCAATCTCCTGCTGGGGAGGACAGGAGGAACGTGGGTGCCCCAGGGTTGCCAGGACAAGGCCACACATCACTAGTGACCACAGCCACTTCCCAGACAGGCTGCTCTCCTCTGCTCTGGCCCAGGGTGTGAGGCAGAGGGGGGAAGTCAGTCTGTCTTCAGCACATCAGAGGCAGCGCCGATAGTCACTTACAGGAAACAACGCACTGCCTTTGAATGAGCGTTACTCTAATGCCCACCCAGCTGCTTGCGGTTTTGATCTTGAATGGGGAGGCTAAAGATTTGTCTGGAAGAGCTGCTAGTCCACAAGAGGAGGAAACATCTCTAACCTTGAACATAGAGAGACTAATAATCCGCCTCCCCCAGGTCTGGGGCAGAGAGGCTTTGATGAGCTCTTTGGCAAGTGCTATAGGAAGAGGCTGCAATAGAAAGTTAACTAATTCGGTCGCTGCAAAGCAAAAGGAAAATAAAGGAGAAACCTCTTCTGCGCAAAGCAGATTCCGGAGCAGTAGCGAGCAGCTGCATTACTGGAGACAGGCTGCAGCAAACTCCACGAGGAGTTGGGGAAGGGAATAGCTTTCAAGGTCTTGAGAAAAGCAAATGCCAGACACGAGGCCATGGCAACAAAGAAAGCTCAGCAGCTGGGGACTCCTTGGGAGAAGGCAGGAAATCCTCTTCAAAGGAAGGTTTTTCCTCACCCAGATCTTGGCAAGCCACTGTGATCCCAGGTCTCTCTCCCAGGCCAGCCAGCCACAGGTTTCAGGTCCAGAACACCTGGACAGTTTCTGAACTACTGCGCCTCGCCCCAAACATACTTCTTCCTTTCATGACAGGTAAGATCCCAACAGACCGTGTGTGTGGCTTGTAGAAGTATGCCCACAGGTGTCCCAATCTGTTATCTTGCAGTCCCATGGACTCACAGAGCTGTGCAAGGGGTACCCACAGCCAGTAGGCCCCCATCAGAGAGCATCCATGGAGTTATGCTGCTGTTTAACACCTTTGAGTGCTGAGACCTGCAAAGAAAATTTCATAGGTGGTCTTCTCCTACTGTACAGCCAAAAGCTTCTTAGCTGTCCATGTTGTATAATAAGGAATAAGATGTGCAAGTAGCAACTGCTGGTACTTCGCCTATGGGTTTATTCTCCCAGAAACGACACGGAGGCTTTCCACAGCATCAGGTCGGCTTTTGAGCAGCACTTGAAGGAAATCCCAGCTGCTTGGCTATGCCCCAGATCGTTGGTGTTCTGGGAAGGTCAGAGCTCCACGATAAGCCATATGTTCAGTCTTGGCTTCCCTTCACAATGCCAAGATGTGTCTGCAAGGAATAAAGCCAGAGGGAATGTTAACTGATCACCACTGAAACGGAGCCTCTCCTTGGCTTTCACCCTAATTACCTATCAAGAGGCGGTGCCGGAAGGTCCCTGTATTGCCAATAAAGAATGTGGGGTTGGTAATTAATTAGTGACCTATCGGGATCCCAGCACCTCTCGCCCACAGCCGAGATCTACAGATTGATACAAAGGGGATTTAATGGAAACACAGCAGTTTCCCCATTATGGCCTTAAGCAAAATAGAACTAGTTTTTGAAGGAACCTCATTTGTAGTCCTCTCACATGACTGATGCTTGGCACCTAACCCTGCAGGTACAGGATTACATTGGAAAGGAACCTGCCTGCAGAATACAGGAATAAGAAAGAGAGCCCCTTAAGTAATTCAGTGAGCTATTTATGTTCACCATCCTCCATGCATAAGAAAACAGCAAGAGTAGAAGGATGACAGAGAAAGGCCTTGCACATCAGTGTACAGCTGACAGCGCTCCTGGAAACTCAGACCTGGCAACTCATTCTCTGCCTACAAAACAAGACAGCCCCACTAAAACGGAACACGCCCTGAGCCGAGTGTCAAGATGTTCAGTGCAGAGGGGTCAGAAAGCGGTTGGGATTGAGCAGGGCACAGGCATCTGGCCAGGGGCTCATCTAGGGCACTGAATATGGAGGAGGATCTAGTCTGAAACCCCTCCAAGAAGAAGACAGGGCTCCCAAATAATCTCTGCTGTCTTAGCGCAAAAAGAAACTTCTGGCTTCTCTCAAGTGACTTACCAACACAGTTATGCCAGTTAATCTTCCTGGTAATCCTAGATTTACCACGGACCCCATGTGATCTCAGCCAGGTAACTTTGCTTCTGTACATCATTTTATTCTTCAGACCCAGTAGCTGATCTCCCTTTCAGACAGGACGAGCACAGGGCAATGGAAATTTTCTCCTGTCAGTGGGAATTACATTTGATTACTTTAGTTATGTGTAATTCCTGCTTTCTGGCTAGTAGATGGTTTTGCTGGGCTGATAACTATGAGGCCAAATGAGCTCAATGATAACCATGAGGCTGATAACCATGATACCACAGTTCCTTCCTACAGTAGTAAGCTGGAGATGAAAGGTGTCCTACAGCTGGAACAGAGACAGCAAGCAAAGCATCAGGTGGTTCTGTTCACCACTCATACAGGGAGCAGTGATGATGGGTGACATCTAAGCACCAAGTTTTCAGGCCCAGGGGAAGAAGGAAGGTCAAAAAAGGCATTAGGAAATCACATCAAGGTAGTCCAAAGTATCTTGAAAAGACATTCAGAAGGCAAGACAAGGAGCAGCTGCAGAGGTCAAGGGATGATCTCCCTGGCCTGGGATGGAATAAGGCTTTTGTCAGGGTACTGAGGGTCAGGCACCACGTATGAATACCCACTCTGCCCACATCCCATACTGTCACCACACACAAAACCAAATCAGAGCCACAGCTGCAGCGTGGCGTAGGTGCACAGAACATGCATGGTGGTGAGACAAAGCCAGCGCCGGGCTGAAAGCAGGCTGCTAGATGTCAGGGCTGGATTCATAGGCCCAAGCAATACCAGAGCTCTGGATGGCAAAGAGTACAAACAGAGAGGGCACCCTGCTGAGAACAAGGTATTCCTGGGTATCAGCACCTGAGATAACACAGTATCTCACTGACAGCAGTGGAACAGGCCAGAACACCCCTGCACACAAGGAGAAAGGAGCCAGAGCAAGAGCTGACATGATAAAGAGGAAGCCACATGGACCTAAGTTCGCCCTGTGATGGGAAAAGATGCCATATACGTAGCGAACAGCTGCCAGAACCACATAAACAGTTGCCCCAGCATATAGTTTTGTTTCCTTATCCTAAAAAGTAGAACAGACTGCTTGCAGGTTATCACCTCCTGGCCTTCCTCCAACTCTAGCCACCATTCCTGCAGACTTCAGCCCTCTGTTTCAGCTATGTTTACCCTACACACCAAATATATCAACATGAAGCCTGCTCCTTTCATCCACCAAAAGCTATGCTTTCTCCATAGCTCTCACCCTCCAAGAAGCCTTACAGGCCAAATCTTCCCTCTTGGACTCCCAGGCCTGGGTGAGCAGGACCATCTTAACTGCAAGCTTAACGTGGCTGCCAGGGATGCTGCCACTCCTTCTGTGCAGCCCACTTTATTGCAACCCCTGAATGTAACCCCCCTCACAGATGTTGCTGTACATTCCCTGCCCAAGCCTGCAGTTGCCCTGTCTTCCTTAACAAGCCAGAGAGCTTGTTAACCTTTCATTTTGCTTCTCTTCATCTCCTTTATTCAAGCTGGAGCCTTTACAGGTCCCTCTCTTGGCTTGATTTTTCTCTCTCTTGTTGTCTTGCTCAAAGAGGAGGTCTGCCATGCTTGCTCTTATATGGCAAGTTACAGCATCTTCCTGACACCATCAGCTGCATGTTGGCCTCTCTCCCAGGTAGCCTCCACGCTGGGAGCTGCTGTAACCTCTCCCTTCAGACTCCTATGATATTCCTTGTCCAAACAATCTTGTCTTGAAAGGATCACGATTTTCCTCTCCAACAGACATCATTCTCACTCCTCTCGGTAGGCCCTCATTTTTCCACATAAAGCTGTCAGTTCCATGAAAATGTCAGCTTAATGCTCAGTAACCACCAAGAAACAGATCAAGCGGTATGAATCATTTGGAAAGAAAAAAAAAGAACAGAACAGAAAAATCTATGATTCATCCACACCTTGGATACTGTGTGCACTTGTGGTCCCTTCATCTCAAAAGCGGACATCAAAACTGAAACAGATTCTAAAAAGAGCACAACAGATGGTCAAAGACACAGAGCATAATTAAAAGCACAATTACTGAAGCACAATGAAGTAGGCTCAGACTTGCTAGTGTGCAAGAGAAAAGGCTTGCGGGGAAAAAGTAGGGGTGTGAAGTCATTACTGGGCTGAAGGGGGATTGGCTCTTCACCTCCTCTTCCAAAATAAGAGCGCAGGGCCACTGATGACACTAGGAGAAGGTAGACCAGCCCCATGCAGCCTACCCTCTCGAAGACCCTCTTTGCTTCAGGTGTCTCAGGAACAGAGGATCAACCAAACTCACCTCCACAATTCCCATTACCCCATTACTCTCAGTCAAATATCTTCTCTCTTCTCCTTCATGTTACAAAAAAAGCCCATCCCAATGTTCTCAGCAGTAAGTTAATTATACTAGTGCTGAAGGCCTTTCCTTGCCTTTCCCCATCTGTCATCTTTCATTCATTATGAAGGAATCAGCCCCCATCTTCTATCAGCTCATAGCACCAGTCCACCCACCAGATTTTCAAGGAAGCACTGTCGTGCTTTTCTTTATTCATGCTTCTAGAAGGAAAACACGCCCACAAAGTTCTTTACTTGTCTTCTTCAAAATCTTCTTTCACTGTGATTCCTACAGCAAGTTTGAAAGCGCAGCACCAAGATCACAGTCAGAATCACTTCACTGCTCCTCTGTTCACCTCCACCAGTCTCACACTTCGGTGGGGAGCTCTCTAGGACAAGCCTCCTCCTTTTACCTTGCACAGTTCCAGACTGCAAATCTTCATTGTGCAGCTCTCATGCTGAGGATCTACAACAGCAGCTCCCCCAGCTGCATCACTGGTTCAGCATCTTCCTCTTCTGCTCCATTTCCCCCTCCCAAGGGTCATGGGCAGGACATTCAGGCCCCTCACTATACAGGTCCCACTCTCTTCCTACTCTGGTTGAGCTGAAGCATAAAGGTCCAGAGGTTTTGGCCCACTGCTCAAGAACTTCCCCGTTCCAGCAAGCAGCAGCCTTCAGGCCTGTGGGGGTGACCCACAGGAGCAAGCCTCCATCCTCAATCAAGGAGATCCCACCCCAAAATCTGTTCCACAACATGACTCACTTCTACTCACCAATGCAAAACATAGGCAAACACCTCACCAAAGCAACTCCACTACCCACCCAGGGTCACTACTTTCTATGTCTCCTTCCCTTCACTGTCCTTCTCTGGGCTCTACAGCTACAACAGAAGTCCCTGGTTGACTGCCATAGTCTCGTCTTCCTTCCACCAGCTGGGCCAGGGGATCAAACAGTCCAGGCTGCCCCAAGACCTCCTTGCGCCAGTATCAGAACAGCCACTCTGGGTACACACTGGGATGCGAGCACTCTGAACTTGGAAAGTCCAAGGAAGAGGCTGGAGGAGCTTTAAGAGCACAGTGGAAGTGTGACAGGTGTTACGTTAGTGATAAACCTGGTTTTCAAGCAGAACCTATCCTAGTACAGAAATGGGCAAAGATTTTGGAAAAGATTTCACACTTAGATACTGAGCACTCAGTGCCAGGAAAACCCCATTTATGCTGGACAGGGGCCCAGAGAGGCAGAAGAATCCCTGTCCTTGAAGATATACACAAGCTGACTGGATGAGGTCCAGACCAACCGCACCTCATCGAACCCAGCTATGCTTTGAGCAGGGACCTGGACTGAAGACTCCCTGAGGCTCCTTTCACCCAACATTATCCTCTGATTGTAAGGATTATATGTCACTGAAACAGCATGCAGAATCTCACTTCCACAGTTAACAGCAGGGCTCTTCTGACCAGGCACAGAGCACACCATGGATCTCGGCTCTCCTCCTCGGCTCACTGGTATGAGACACCCACACAACAGAAGTACGTGGCTCAGTCCCTAAGCTGGCTGCCCTTTAGATACAGGAGAATGGCTCCTGTCTTGACAGAATTCCCACCGTCTTGCAGATAAGCCAGAACAAGAGGGTACCCCCAGAAAAACAATCTGCAGGAATACTGAAGTGCTGGAGTGACGTGCTGATTGATTTGCATTTGAATTTTAGTAAAAATGCACTTACATCAATGTTTGGCTCTAAAAAAAACCCTTCCAGGTTTGAAAGTAGTTCATAAGAGCCTGGCTAAGGCAGAGTTGTTGGCAGTGGGGTGGTGTCTGCAGGAGAAACACCAGTTCCCATTGACAGATACTGAGAGGATGAGAAATATCCCTCCTTTACACACAGAAACACCTCAGGATTGGCGTCCTGTAAGGAAGGATTTTACATCCTCATCTGGAGATCATCATGGAAAACATGGGGTTTAGAAAGCCACTTTATAACCTGGAACATCAGAATAAGTAAACATGCAACATCTCAGATGTTTTGCTGAAGAGATGAAGTGTCACAGGCTTTTGATGGGATTCATACCACTACACATACAAATCTGGCTTTAACTCCTCCCATGCTCTCAGCTTTAAGACTTTTACTTCCAAACAGACTGTTACTAAGACTTTCCACCAAATGGCTAAATGCAGCAATTGACTGTACCCTTTTGAGCCAAGGCTCTCCTTGGCCCTTTCTCCCTTGCTGCCAAGCTTCGCTCTCCCTAACAGTGCAGCACGAGGAGAGAGAGGACTAAGCTGCAAGGATATGGGTTAAAGAATGTTGGGGTTTGTTGCTGACAAATGTTTTCAGGGACCTCTTCTGAACTGAGATCACTTGAATTTGCTCAGACATTTCCAGCCCCGCACCCTCAGACTGTGCAGCAGTGTGGTGGAGGATAGTTCTGCCGGCAGGGAACTCAGCCCGAAAGTCCTTGTTCAGAGTTATGTATTTCAGGACTGGCATGAAACTAGGGAGGGGCAGACACCGCCAAAAGGGAAAACATCAGAGAGTTCCCATGGAATAATCCCTTCCACGGAGAGAGGTTTGAGCAGCTGTAGGCTCTTCCAGATTATACCTTCCAAATCCCCAGGATCAGCCAGCAACGGGTAGAGTTGTTATTTCTGCAGCCCAACTCTGGAAACTACACCCATTAACACTTGCACACACAGAGATGGGTTCAGCCCTGGACATGCCATTGTTTTCCACATCTGTAATAAACACATGCACTTGCAGTCCAGAGAATCCCCTGCTGCACTGTTCAGCAGCTGGCTAGCATCCTTTTAAATAATCAGTGAATCCTCTAACAATACTGCCTGCACTCTGTGTTCCTGAAAGCAGCCTGCTAGAAGTGCTTACGTGCTGTTAGACCCTGTGTGATGATTACAGATGATAAACATAATTATTTTGGGTCTTGATTGCCTCTGCTTTCTTCATTCTGCTGCTGCTGTATAAAACTATCTCAGTGTTATCAGCTCCATGGGCAGAAACACTGTGAAGATACAGGCTTTCTCCTGAGGAAGGGCCAAACCTTCAGGGAAACAAAACACCTGAGGCACACAGCTGCAGCTGTGACAGACTCCTGCCTCTTGAAACACCAAGTCTTTAAGATGCACCTGAGCACTCTGCAAAACGAAGGTCAGAGAGCCACGGGAAGCAGGTTTCATTATCCAGCTGTAAAACCAACCGACAGGAAAGCACTAGTGACGAATCAGTTCGACTGACTTCTGCTCAAAGCAGTGCTGTCACGCAGATATCACAGAACCTAAGATTTTAGGAAGCTGAACAAAATCAAGTCTCCTAAAGCAGCAAAATGGCCCGTTAGACCTGTTAGTACCATGTGTGAAGCTGTGGCGTGAAGGAACCCTTTCCCACACCAGGCAGGAGTCAATTGCCTTCAGATTAGGATCAGCAGATGCCTCAGGTTGGGATCCAGAGCACAGAACTCTGACTTTTGTTTTAAAACACTTACCCATTCATCATCCAAAAGAGTACAATTGCTTCCAAGTCATGTGAATAAACATACAACACTGCTAACCTCTCTGCGGAGGATGTCACTGTCCCCCATAGAAGATGGGATAAGGCCACTGACGCTCTCCAGCCTCACCCAGTCTTTCCCTTTACTTCTGCCTGAGTAAGGCCTCTTCCTCCTTCCTATCTTCCTTCCTGGTATCTCCAACCAAGAGTTCACTTCCATAAGCACCCCCACGTCCCTGTGCTGCCTGCTCACTGCCTGTCTCTTCTCCCCACAATGCTCAGTCCTCTCCCATATGGTTCTCTGTGCACAATCTCAGTATTGTGTGCTATGCTGGCTTGGAGAACAGGACAAGCAATCCAGTCTCACAAATACAACAGGAGGCTTTCTTACTGGACTCCCACTGGGACCGAACGCACCAGCAGTGCTGTGCGGGGAGGCTCTGCTCTGTCCCACGAGCCCAGGAGCCCAGATCTGCACAGCCAAACCCCGGTTCTGGGAGACCCTCCATGTGCTGAGCGGCAGACGTGGGCCCACGGAGCACATGAGAGACAGGAAGCACATGCTGTGACACCTAGTAGGGACCTGCACAGGAGAGATAACTGATGAAAGGCCCACTCCTTGTCTCCTGTCATCTTCTCTCTACTGTCACATTGTCCTGTTTGTAGACTTGGGCCATGAATTCCCTTTTACATGATCTCTGCCACATCCTGAGAGAGACAGAACTGGCAAGGACTGGACAGCCCGCACAGCATCGTAAACTTTCCTGCTGCATCAGGAGAAGGGGGGTTACTGGAAGCAGGCTGAGAGGCAGAAGGAACAGCAGGGTTGGCAGAGCTGAGGCTCATCAAGTAGCCTGGCTTCCCTCCACACCAACCCCATCATGACCCGGCTCCTCACAGACAGCCACTGCCTGGGATGGAGCAATCTGGAAAACAACCTGTTCTTTAACCTTATTATTAAATAAATAAATCAATCCATCTTTCATGAGGCCCCAAAGCCAAAGTAAAGGATAGGAGAAGCCAGTAAAGCTTCAGTGAGAACAGGTAAGAAGAGACGTGTTTACCACAGAAGAGAGACAAGGCTTCTAATACCAGCAGGCTGCTGTACCACAAACATTCCCTATGGCCCGGTACGGCTGCACAGAGATATTTACACGTACAGGCAGGGAGACGCCGATCCCTGGCTGGTGAACAATCAACTTTTATTCTCTCCAGACCAGCAAAGCCAAGATTTTAGTAAACACGCAACCCCAAAAATGCGCCTACGGATTGGGTAGAGCAGAGCCTTTGCTCTCTCTGCCAACCAACAAAGCCGTTCTCCTGTGGGTGGTTTCATGGTGAGGTTTCTGTGGGGAGGAAGTGTTTCTAGTGGTCAAGGCGGAGAACAGGGGTTCAGGAGACCTGGCTCCCATCCCTGGCTCCAGTAATCGCGAAAGCTCTGGTTGCAGCAAATGCACACACTTTGCAGGGATCACTAGTCCTCTGTTCACCTCTCCCTGTTCAGGCACAAACTGCTCCTCTGAGGTACAACGCCGAGACACAGACTTCTCACCCATCTGATAACACTTCCTGACCTTGCCGGGCTATTGCGGAGCTTGTGTGATTGATGCACGAAAGGCTGCCAGAGCTCTTCGGATGAAAATCTCTCTGGAAGGTATTGGAACGTGTGCACATGCGAGTGCAGACGCGTGAGCAAGAGACATGCAGCTCACACATTCTCTGCTTCCCTCCAGCTCGCAACGCTCCACCCAGGTTTGCTGGTTCCACTACTCATGCATTTAAATATCTACAAGATGGGTCTGCACAAAACCTGTGTTTTAAAGCAGAGTAGCCAACATTACAGCTTAATAGATGCCCTTACAAATACTCAAGCCACTGCCCTGTTTGTCCAAACTCAGCCCCAAGTTTCTGCATTTTACTTACAAAACCAGGGCAACGTGAAACCAGGCTGAAAGCCCATAGCAGATACAACCCAGCCCTACCCAATTCTGGTGGGATGGCACCAGTGATCTTCCCCAGCCCGGTGCATTGTTCTCTGTTTCCTTCATCATAGATGCCATTAACATGCTGTTTACCTCTCTTCCAGCTCATTAATGAAGACATTAAAGAAGACTGGCCCTAACCCTGATCCCTGCGGCATGCCGTTAGATAAACACCTCCTTGAGAATCTCCCATCAACCTCTTACATGTGAAGGACTGTTGTCTTGAGGGGTGCATAGCTATTAGAGCTAATGATTTCACCTGTCACAGTCCATTTGCAGAGAACCCACCAACCGCAGCAACAGTTTTTAAACAAAAAAAAAAAAAAGAAATAAGGAAGGAATGTCACACTGTCACACAGGATGGCTCTGTGTTTCGGGGGCATGCTGGGTTTGTCTGTTTACAATGTTTTATCCAACTTTTGGGTTTACTTCCTGTCCTAAATTGATCTGGATGCTGTTAACTTTTTCAAGTCTTCTCTTACCTTGCTGGCTGCATTTCAGAAATAGGTGGCATGAGTCAGTCGCAGTGGACCAGTGTGAAATACTGTAAGATACTTCCCTCAAGTGGAGGGAATAAATATCACTCAACTATGTGTCACAGGCTCTGTAGTGTACCTCAGGTAGCAGAAAGATAATGGGAGATGGACACCTACATGAGGTAGGATCTACCAACCTGCTTGAAAGGTGTTAGGAGCATAGAAAAATTACCAGTGATATTGCAAAGTAAACCTTCCCACTCTACAAATGTCACCCAGTCACCCTTTGTATCAGATACTAATGGGGCATATGCTCTGACAACCTGTCAAGTTACTACACGGACAGCTAATGTATATCCACGACCAGGTTTGCAAAATGGCTAGAACGCAAGCTGAGATGAGTGACAAGTGCTCCTACATGGTATTTCAGCAGAAAAGGAAGAGGCTGCTTAGAAGCAGCTTGAGGGGTGAAATACCCAAGTCCTGTAGAACCAGGCTTTCATGCCTACCGGAGCCTGCAGCAGGGCTGCGAGGGATAAACAAGAACGGAGCGAACCAGACACAGATTGCAGTGTGTTGATAGAGCTGGTGTGGGTGGTATCTATACTCACCCTGAGGCTGATGCCTGATCTCATGACGAGATGACTGTTTTCCTGAAAGCAGGCAATGAAACAGGAACAAAGAATTCAGATTTCACTGTCGTTTTACTGTTACGGAGACAGAAGCTGGGCTCCAGTGTCTTCTGTACACACTGAACAGGAGAACATTTCATCTCCTGCAAATGAAAAGAGATAAGATCGCCTTAGCACGAGGCAGGATTTGTCTCTGTAACTGATCAGTCCAACAAAGGGACACACAAACCATTTATTACTGAAAATTAATTGTGCCATCCAGCCAGATGCCTGCAATTACTTCTGTTAAATATTATCTTTCATTAACTGTAAAATATATAATTAATAAACTTGCTCCCTCATTTTTGTTAAGTTTCACTGCAAAGACCTTATTACTGAAATAAATCTTTCTAGCAGTGCATGTCGACAGAACAGGGGAAGGTGCACGCCTCTCTGTGTGTGATGATTTCCTTATGGGCAACTGAATTATTACGAGGAGCGGTCACCTCTCTTCACAGCTAAGACTGTAGAGGCACCCCACTCTGAGACCAGTTGTTTAAGCTCATGCCTCTTGGAAGCAGGCAAGAGGAATCTGCTTTGGCTGGCAAAGATGACTTGATCTGAAAGCAGTCAGGCAGATGCAAGCTCTTATTTCACTGGCAAGTCTGGAGAAACAAAAAATAAAATTCATTTTTTGATTTACAGTCCATAAAAGAAATCTTCTGACTGTAAAGCTGCTCAGAAAGACCTTGGTGGTTAGGCTGATTCTTTCATAAGCCCCGTGTGTATCCACCTCACAATGCTGTGCTAGAGCTGCACAACTGTGATTTGCTTTCCATGTACATCAGAACTGTTTTGATTGGGGGATGTTCGGTGATGGCTGTTAAACCACAGCAATCAGAAATGCTTCCAAAATGTTGCTGAAATTTGACTCCAAGCATAAAATTCCCCTTAGACTTTGTCTCCACTTGTGATCTTTACCTCAAGTTAGTTGATTGCCAGTTCAACGAGGGGTAATTAAAATATTTCCGAAGGCTGTTCTGGGCAACACTTTTTGCCTTGCTGCAGGTTACAAATGTTCGTGGTTTGCCCTAGGCTGATGTTCATTCCTGCCTGAGTTGGCACAGGCAGCAATAAGTGCCAAACGAGGAGGAATGCCTGCTCCATCACAATTCTCCACACCTGGGGAAGGTGGCTGAGGGACTGAGAGACCAGTGGCAGAAGGAAGCAGTGTACAAGCACACAGTGGATAGATGGTAATATAACTTCTGGGTATAGAGCAGACATAAAGCAGCACAGAGGAGCAAAAAAGGACAGCATGTGTTTTAATTAAACCCTACGATTTCATGGCTTCTCAAGATGTCTGGATGACCCCCAGAAGAGCCAACAGGTTGCAGAGAAGCTCGCCCGCAGACTGCCAGTTTCAGCATAGACAAGCTTAGCAGAGAAGAAGGGTTCTCATCTTAACTGGCGTACAGAGCTTTTTGCAATGGGATGAGCTTGGGGAGGGAGAGGGTGTCATTTCCTGGCCATCCGCTACCATTTTGCAGTTGTCGGCAGACTGGAAAGGAAAGGCAAGAGCTCTGCGGGTCATGTCTGCTGGGAAATGCACAACCCCTGACTTGGAGCAGGTCAGGTCTCCAAAAGCTATATTAGAGATCCTTACCCTGCTACTGCCCTGAATCTAAAGAAAGGGGTCCATCCTCCACATCCTTTTAGCTAGCACTTACGAATGCTAAAACAGCCAACCAATTTGACTACACAAAAATTTTAGAGTCAGCAAATTATCTAGTTAAATGATGCGTATAGAAATGTTAATTCAACAGCAACTGAAACATTCTTACATTGCTTACCATCTAAAGACAATAATCCCATACAAAGAAGAAGACGGGGCTGAGCACACTGTCCTTGCAGAAGAAATCATAAGAATATTTTAGCTATCACCTACGATGTAACCTATATGCAGTTACACAAATAGCATGGGCTGAGAGTGAGTTTAGAAGTGAGTTTGGGATGGAAGCTCTGAAATCGTATTATACGATGCTTTGCCCTGGTTTTGCTGTGGCGGAGAGGCTTGTGTATCAGCCCATTTCCATCAGCGTGACTCTACACAAACTCTCTGTATAAAAGTATAATTTCACTTTTCTGTACAGAAGCATAATGATACTTCACTGTGTGACGCGCACATTCCTATCCCTCCATAGTTAGGAACCCTTTTGTGCACACACACTGAACTCTGCTGACTACCAGCCACCATTCCATTCCTCAGGATCCCCGCTGGGTCAGACCAGGAATACTGGGAATGAAGATGGAAAAGTTAAGCAACTTAACTCTCTGGCTCTTGGGCCACAGAAGGGGGAGGGAGCAGGGAGGCAAAGCATCTGGCTTCCCTGCTTCTCTAACAGCCTGGTGGGAAGGCTGCTGTCAATTCTGCCTTCTGCCTTGTTGGAAGAAAGCAGAAGTGACAAGAGGCCCTCCAGGCAGGCAGCCAGAAACCAGAAATTCAATTGAGCTACCTCCTGAAACTGGACTTTTTTGGAGACCCTATGCTTGAAATTGTTTTGCCTTTAAAAAAAATTTTTCATCGTGGTTCAGGGCTAATTCATCACACCTAGTCTCCCGGCTCTCCTTTCCTCCAAGAAAGCATGATTTGCACAAAAGGATTTCCATTTTCTGGACTGCTCTGCAACCAGCCTCACCCATAATAAATACATAGACACATAAATATGCACACACACGCATGCACAGATACAAACATTGTTATTTATAGATACAGGCATTGCCATAGACAGATAAATACATGGGTGCATTTCTTTGCAACATAACATGCAGGGAGAGAAGTGATACGGCAGCTGAATTTACTCTACACTCGCAGATTAGGAAAGAGAGTGTGGGACATACGGTCTATCTCTAGGGCTTAGACCAACTGGTTATTGGCTGGTGCTGTTGTTCCTCTAACAAGCCCCTGGATATATCGCTGTGGCTGCAGAGAAATGCAGCTGAAAGAGCCTTTCGCTGTCAGTAGCAATCTGTCACTTCATGTATCTTACCCTGCCTCTTACAGCACAAAAGCTTCTGAGCTGCAAGCCGGTGTTAGGAGAAAGGTCATTTTGCAGGTAAGCTGTGGTATTTTTCTTTATTTCTGGGGACATACAGCCAGCTTGAGGCACCGTCTGGATGCTGCAGCATGAATTTCAGCTTCACATATGCCTAGCTATAATTTAAAACGAGGGAGCATTTCCATTACAAACCCCATTTTTTCCCTTGGATTTATACCTTACCTATTTGGCTTCACTTTAGGGTGGACCTTCACTGAATACATTCACAGGCAGGGAGAAACTACTTTTCCTGTACAATATTTAAATCCAGCTCAGCCTCTTTCGGCTGTAAGATGGTGAAGGAAATTACGTATGCACACAAACACTCACAAGCACATACAAAAAGCTTACACAAACATAGGCCCACAGGAAGATCTGTTACAAAAAAAAAGACAAGCCAATACAAATAAGCTCAATTTTAGGAGTGAATTAATTTAACTGACTTTTTTATTCTAAATTATTAACAAGTTCCAGCAACCTTAGAACGCAATAACTACACTCAAGCTTTCATCTAGGTTAACTGGAAACAGATAACTTCTACTGATACAAATGGTATCAGCACAAATCTGTGACAGCACACTTGGAGGCAGAAACCTGACACACAAGGAGCCCCTCTCTTTGCAACAGTGTGTTAACAACTCCTGTACGATTCTCCTCCCCTGAAATATTCCAGTGCAATGAATCACCCTCCGACAACGCCAGAACCCCCCTATTTTCATGAACACTAGCTGAAACCTGACCTCCACAGCACTCTAATCTGTTTATGACTTGGTCTGGCTTAGAAAACCGTTTTTGGGTGGGTTTTTTTTAACTCTTTATCGATTCTACTTTGATGTAGTCCAATAAAGCACATTGACAGAAGCAATTTATGCTGGCTAGTGCCTCTAGTTCCAGGAAAGCCTCCATGGCATATGTGAAGAGAGGTTAAGCACCTTGCAAATAACATACAGGTTACCCAGTTCTCCCATGCTTACCAGTTTCATTCAGTCCATCTCCATGACTGAGATCAGGAATGACCTCCTGTTCCTGCAGCTCACAAGCAGAAATAGGTATGATTCTCTCTATGTATCCCTTCCTAACACCACAGGGAAAAGCTGGGAAATGTGAGAAGGATGCACCCAGTCGTAAGAGGAAAAAGCTGCAAGTGGCCACTGAAAGGAGACAAGCATTTCCCCCCTTTTGATGGCACAGAAACCAACCTCATGGCATCAGAGCTGCAGGCACCGGTACCAGCAGGGCTTGAGCACCTGGAAATGGTAAGATGCCCCTATTCACATCTGCTGCACAGGTATGTAAACAAAAACTGTTCCAGCGCCACAAAAATCTAGACTAGGCAACTAGGAATATTATGGATTTATCCTACCAGCTGGAGATGTTGCTGATATCCTCACAATATGCTGTATTCCCTCTTCCTTTCTTAGTTTCACATCCAGACCTTGCACCTGAGGCTGGGGAAACGTTGACTAAGAACATTATTCAGGGAAGATGTTTAGTAAAACCCGTAGTGCTTAGTGGCTCCTAAGTGCAACGTAATAGCTTTCTTGCTTCTCGCTAAGAGGGCACGACAACAGGGCAGAGGAGGACAGCTGAGACCTGCAGGGACTAGAAAACTGAACCCAGTTTAGCCACAGAGCAGTTTAAAGTTCCTGTTGCATTTTTTATCTAAGTACAGCAAATCCCCCCGCTAAGCAACAGCCCAGGTGGCCATAAATACAGAAATGCTAACTGCGTGTGCAGCGTGCGGGTATTAGGGAGGGCGTGTGGATAGGCCCAGCGGGAGAGCAGCTGGAAGCAAAGCAGAGTGCTCTTCAGGGAGGCAATGCCACCTGTTAGCAGCGTCGGGAGCTGGGTCCTGTTGCGGGATGGCTCTGGAGGCATTTGAGAGCTGCTGGATTCTCACTCCTTCGAAGCTTCCTGCAGTTATGAAGCACTGATAGAGTTTCACTCTTCACCAGCTGGAGCCCTGGGCAGGGGACTCTCTCGGGAGAAGGAGCTCAGGAGCTCCTCCCCAGGGAGGAAGATGAGGGGTGGTCTAGGGAGAGTGCAGCCACCGCAGCACGTCTGAGTGTCACAGCAGAGACGGCCATCAGGCACCTCCTGTGCCAGTGGGAGTCTGTCAATGGGAAATGCAGCTCAGCACTTATCAAAGGAAAAGAATATATAGGAAAACATGGCCTGTAAACCTACCTGCCTCTGCTCAGGCTAGACACCATGGCTCAGTCCACCTCCTCGCAGGGCTCCCAGGGAGCCCCTGCTGCAAGGAGGGGGCAAGGCACACTTAATTACCATCAGACCATTTTAGGGCACCTCACTTCAGGTTCTTCATAGAGAAAAAGAGGAGCTGAAAAGCCTCGCGTCTCCTCACAGAGAACCTTGTGCTTATTAATGCACCAAGAGGAGGAGGATTTCCTGCCCCGTTCATTCCATGTGAGCTCTAGGGGTAGGTGGCTATGCAGAGGGATGATGGACAGACGGACGGATGGCTGGAAGTGTGGCAGACACGTTGGAGCACAGGCGGACAGCTTGCTAAGTGTTCAGGAATGGGGGCTGCCTCAACTGGGGAGAGTTAGAGGTCCTGGGTGACACGTCATGGACACGGGAGTCTGCGCTGCCTCACATCCCGCAACAGTGAAGGCTCCCCTTGTGACCCTCCAGCACGTGCTTTGCTCAGTATCGACCAGAGCTCCCATATGGCCGCCACCGAGTGATGTGGACCGCTGGGGCCTGTCAGGACAAACACACCAGGCTTCCTGGCATTTCACCCAGGAGTTATGAAGCTGTCACTGGCTCGGGCTGTCTCCAAAGAGTGCCAGCATGCCTTGGTACAGTGCCTGCTTTTCACCTGATTGTCATTTTTGGATGCTATTGCTAAGAGGCATTTTTTCGGAGCTTCAGGACCAGCTAGGAAGAATGAGGCCAAATTCCCAGCCTTTCTGCCTTGCCGCTTCTCCCCTGCTTTCTCTTTTCTGGAAAGTTTTCCCATGCTAAGTATAGCTCCTAACAGGTGCACGACCAGAGGGGACTGTCAGGGACGCAGCTGTCCCCACAGAGCCCTGGATCCATCTCCATCTGTCTCACTGGAGTTCTCTGTGCCGTCTGAGTGAGCTCTTCGGACACAGGATGGGTGAGCATCAGACATGCAGACAGGAAGGAGATACATGTACGAACACACACACAGAGGGAGGATGATTCTGGGGAATGCCACAAACAAAGCCTCTGACATCAAACTAATGCATCCTTTGAGGCTTTAAAGAGCCCTTGCCACACACAGGCAGGCTGCCAGCTAACTCATCTCTCTTCCTTGCCATGCTAACAGCCTGATGCCAAGGTCAGGCTTTAAACAAAAGCTGACTGCTTTGTAATCCCCTGTGCCTCATTTGGCGATGCCACAAGACTGGTAAGCATCAGTAGCAGAAAATACTTGACTGAGGCTAGCTCCAGTGCAATGATTGCGGTGGTTCCCTTGCCCAGTCAGCTGCCAGTCCTGCCCCCTCCACCCTCCCATCCCCACACCGAAGCCCTTCCAGCCTGAGGAACCAGGGCTGGGGGTGCAGGCAATATAAAGACAGTGACACAGGTAGCTGAGATCCCTCCAACGCGTCTCAGAGTGTGCATGTGTACGAAGCAGTCACAGATCACCGACCTCCAGAGGCACAATGGTGACACGGTGTCCCAACTCTGAGCTGCAGGGGCCAGGTGCTGGGGTAACCCTCCTGGACACCAAGCTGTCTCACTGCTGTCTAGAGGATGCAGAAATATGAGAAACAGAGATAACCGGCAACCCTGCTTGCAAACTAAAGGTGCTTCCTACCCCTAAAGTGTCCTGGCAAAATTTCAGGCTGGTACGACATGAGGAAATAATGATTTTGCAACACATGACTGCTCCATGCCACTGCAGATTGCAGCAAGAGCAGCTGATCTGTTCCACAAATCTGGATTAGCTTAATAGGAGGGTGATGAAAACCATTTGCAGGGAATAGGATGTTACCTTGACATCACTACCACCATTGCTGAAAGAACAAAGGACGAGGTTTCTGCATTCACACTGTGCCACTGCAGAACATGCTCCACGCTGTGCTTTGGCCACAAAGTCCAAGGTCTGAACTCGGGGAACCCAAAGCCCAAATAATTGCTGAAGGGCAGCATCTTAAGCTGCAGGACACCGAGCCACAACCAGCTCTCAAAACTCTGCCTGGGGCTCAGAGAAGTGGTGGGATGGTCTGGGTGAGACGGATGTGTAATAAATCTTTGGCAGAGGGAAAATCCATTTCCCTTCTTTTATTTCCTTGTTAAAATGAAACCACACCGCTGCTAGCAAGCCTCTGCCCAGTCACACCCTGCCAAAGCAAGAACCACCAGTCCCGGGGTCTGGGGCTCCACAGCCCAGGAGAGGCCAGCGGTTGCCTGCAGCTGCAGGGACAAGCTCCAAAGCCAGGCGGGTGTCAGAAATGAGCCCAAACGACACTACCGTCACCCACACTGCCCGGATAGCCCTCTCCTCCTACTGGGCTCCTCAGCAGGGCTGAGTGCATGTGAGAGCGACGGCTGGGGCCTCCCTGCTCTCGGCACACACGTTTTACCAGGGCACTACTCGAACACCTCCAAACATGGACATCAGCAGGAGTTTCATCGGTCGGAAGAGCAGGATCAAGTCCAGATTTACTAACACCAGTACTGATTACAGGGACAGCACCACTTTAACCTTTTTCTTAAACTGCCTGACCTTCTTCTGTCTCAATTCTGTCCCCTCCCCCAGATTTTCAGGGCTTTGTATGATTACTTGCCTTTAGTCCTTTTACAGCAACCCTTTTCAGAAAAAAGAGCTGACTGAAGCTCTTTGGGTCTCCAAAGACTATTCCATCACATTGGTGCTGACAGGGCTGGGGCTGCCAGACTGAGTTATCACAGGTCCTGCCCTTCTCTGCCACTAACACGTACTCCGCAAGGGAGTATTGGTCCAGCCCAAGCAGAGAAGGTCAACCCCAAGCTGCAGAAGTCTCCCATGATTAGGGAAGAGGCATCAAAGCAAAAGAAGGGGAAAACAAATATATGCCAGGCATGCCCCCGTTTTAGACATCTCTGGAAAGTCATAATTGAGCTCTGACGGCCCCAGGGAAGGAATGAGTTACAGGGAGTCACGAACTCTTCATGACCAGCGCACCTTGTATCAAGGAGACTCCAGCCAGACACTGCCCCCAGCCCTGAGCCTGGTGCCTCACAGCACCCACGTCACACAATCTGGCATCTCTTTCTGTCCCAATTCAATCCAATCCCAGCCAGCAGAGCGTCGCACTCCTCTCTGGTCATCAGGACCTATGCAGCTGTGCAAGAGAAGCGGTGAAGCTGATTCAGAAGCAATACAGGAACAGTGAGCTGGGACTGAGGAATGGAGGCACATCCCACCATTCAAGTGATAGTAAAAACATAGTAGGTGTTCTCACGCACTAGCATCATTCACTCCAATTCAGGAGCACCGACCTGTTCAGGAAGGATGCTGCTATGGCAGAAATATTATCTGAATGCTGAATCACTAGCTCTCAAGTGTATCTGCGCTGAGGAAAAAGGGACACCTCTTACCAGCTCTGGTCAGTCCTGGGTGTCATGCCGCTGTCAGGCCAAGAAAATACGGGGCTAACATTTGTAAGTCATTTTTCTACCATAGCCTGGTAGCCCAGAGTAAAGCAAGACAGAAGCAACACCCAGCAAAGTCATCCGCACTTGAGCAGCACAGCTGGAACATCTGCAGCATTATGTACTCCCCTGCCTGGCCAGACACTGGACTGAGCAAGTGTTCTTCTACCCTTCCATGTCCTCTACCCAGCTGAAAAAGAGCTGAAAAACCCAAGCCAGTAAAGAGGTAAAATTCTCTTTGTCTTTGCTTTTAATCTCAAATTAAGACTGCCTCGAGCTCCAGGACTCCTGCCAGCACCCCAGCTATGAGCACGTTCACGCCCTGAACACACCGATGCCAAACAAACACGGGTCCTGGGCTTTGCCCCTGGCCAGGGCCACCCAGAGCCACAAACCCAACATCAGACCTAAGCAGCCTTGGTCAAACCTTGCACCTGTACTTTACAGTACAAACAACAATCCAGCAGGCTCTGATATGCTCCACGGGATTAGGGTCAGTGAATTAAGAATGCATAAAGATACGGTCCAGACAGGTATCAGCCCTGGAAGCCCCAAATCATCAAAAGCTTGGACTTTACTGTGAAGCTTTCAGAAACAGGGTGTTGTTCTTCAGCTCCCTGCTCCTGGGGCCCTGTGTCTGCAGGCAAAATCCCACTTTTGTTATTGCAAAAATGGCACTCTTAGCTCTCAAAGCTGAAAAGATGGAGAATGCGG
>Ga0181612_150343_pt1 | contig 34100 bp, 21 predicted proteins | sample HoacroProtozoa21_FD_119630 | JGI IMG/M metagenome (GOLD analysis project Ga0181612, IMG submission 119630) | Hoatzin crop microbial communities from Cojedes, Venezuel. Combined Assembly of Gp0051906, Gp0051904, Gp0051908 | reverse complement strand
TATTATATATTATATATTATTATTATTATATATCATTACATTTTATTATTACTATATCTCTTATATTACCTTATTTAATATTATTATTAATAATCTTATTTTTAAGCTCAAATGAAAGCAGGCTACATAAACTGTACAGGAAACAGGGGTACACACAGCTAGCTATCATCACCTATATTCAGACAGAGACTTGTGTCTCTAAGTTCTCTCTGTAGTCATCGGAGATAGGTATATCACTCCAGAGATGATTCAAAGCACTTAATTTAGGCACTTTGGGAGACTAGTCTTCTAATTTAGGTGCAGAAAATCAGGTGGTGTGTGTAGCCCTCCCTGTTTTAATTCCTGGATGCAAGTCATCCAGAAAATGGTTGTTGCCATGTAAATAAATGGCAGGAGTGGTAACAGCACCGGTGTCTCCAACAAGGACTTCCCACACCCCCGGCAGGCAAATTAACCTCCCTGTCTCCATCCTGCCACGCACGCCAGGCTCTCGTGAGCCGCACTCATCAATATTGCCAACACACCCTCAGCCCCTGGGAGGAAAGGTGGAAGAGAAAAGGAAATCTTTTTACAGCAGATAGCCACTTGATTTCCCCTCTGTTAATGGAGGCAATGAACGCAGTTCGTGAGCGAAGGGCAGGAGGAGAGATGTGGGTAAACTCAGCTGGTGCTCACCTCCCTGCGAGCAGACAGGACCTTGGCTCTGGGAGTTGGTGGCTGTGGCTGTCCCATGCGAGGCTTTCCTCTAAAAAGGTTAGGAAAACACAGCTTGGGCACACCGCCTTACCCCAGCAAGCCAGACAAAACCCGTCCGTGAGTCCCTGCCCCACACTGCTGCTGGGCACGGGCTGTACGCCCAGGGAGCCCTTGAGAATGCTGCACGCGAGGTGCCAAGGGAAGAGATGACTCTGCTCTGCAGCTGCATCTCTCATCCGCACAGGGACAACGCTGATGAGCCTGGTGTCTCTGCTACAGCCTCTAGTGTGAACTTCTCCACAGCAGAAAAAGATGATGGCTGCTGTTGAGCACTAGCGGCACCAGCACTGGGGACTAAAACATGCTGGGTGGGGGCATGCTGAAATTCATCTCTTTAGTGCCGCAGATTTGCAAATTAACTCTTTTACTCTTGGAAATCCCCTGAGCAGAGCAGACAGGACTCTGCGCCCAGCAGCAATCCGTGCTGCAGAGCAGAAGGTGAGCCGTATTTTTTTGCTGTTTTCAGCCTCCCAAACTTTCATTTTTGTCAACTGACTGTGAAAGGTGCTGGTTGTCTCTGAAGCAGCATGGGCAGACTCACGCTGAAAGACTGAGCTCTCCTATGAAAGGATGAGTGGGAGGACTGGCACAGAGTTGAGCTTGATTAGTATTGAGCGTAAGTTTTTCCTTGACAAGTCTTTGGCACATTTCTGATTACTTACCTCTTCTCTGTGCCAAGTCCTTGCAAGACATGTACTGAATGTCCGGTGCCAAACAATCTTTTTAAATATTAATCACTAAGAAAGCACATAAATTCTATGGTTGAAAACTGTGTATGTGTCATTTGATCTAAAATAAAACAACTCTGGGCCACATTTGGTTTCAGTTTCTGGTTTTCTGTGGTTTAGAGGGCTTTTTCTCCCTACAAACCACTTATCCATGCAGACCAGATTATGGCTGGCTTTTGCTTGTGTGTAAACAGGTGCAGTTCTGTCATCGACCTTGTGCTACGGCCAGCTTAATTCCCAGTCTTGGTGCTAGCGTGGCTGGTAAGATTGAGATGAGCTGGAAAAGCCTGCTGGGTCAGGGCTTTTGTGGGTCGCACAGTGTCTGCACCACAGGTAACTTCTTGCTCCACTGAAGAAGCCAACCCCAGATGACAAAGGTGTGTCAGGCCCTTTCTTGGTGGTGGTATCTAAACAGCAGCAAGGATGGCAGGAATGCCCGTAGTCTTTATTTTGGTGTTGCTCTTCTTAGGGGTGAGGTTTGATCGGGTACCTGAGCCTGAGAAAAGGTTTGCAGATGGCAAAAGATACAGGACCTCTTTTGTCCTTTACTTTCTCAAACAAGCAGCCTTTCTGCTTCACCTGCCCCTGGCCTGACTCTCACATGACCTGTTGGTGAATTGGTTTGGCTTCCTATACTGGCTTATAAAAAAAAGAAGATGACTTTTGCTGCTGGTTTTATGCATGAGGGAAGAGCTGTCTTGTGCAATCTCACTGCAAGGCTTAGAGCTGAGCAAGGTTTACTCTGGTCAGGTTGTGCCATGTGTTCTTCAAGTCTTCAAGTCAAGTCTGGGGGAACAGTTCAGAGAGAATCTCCACTTTGTAAAAGAAAAAGATAAAAGGTTGAAATGGGTAAGATGATCCTTACATTACTGGAAGGGAATGCACTCACCGGACACGGCTGGTAAATAGAAGACACCAGTATTTTTGCTTTCTCCTCTTTTCACTGAGATCAGTCAACTTTGACTCTCTAATACTCCTGGATGATGAGAGGCAGGAGATCCACCTGACCTGAAGCACTTACTGCCATACCAGAGCAGGAGGGGAAATTTGGCCAAACTTGAGGGTGGCTGTGCTGCTGCTCCCTGTCATGAGCCATTAAAAACAGGGCCAGTTATTCTGGCACCTTCTCAGAGTCGGGTGGCAGGCACTAGGATTTGAAAACTTCAGGCCCATGATGTGCTACCTGCACAGACAGTGAGCAGAGCCAGTAGATCAGGGGTTCTCATATCGCTTTTCATGTCTTCCCATTCTTCCCATTTCAAATACAATATTCAAATGTGTTCCAAAAAGTTCTGCACATTCTTTGATGCTGTCGGATCCAGTTCCTCTGAGGACACAACAGAAATCTCTGTTCCCTTCATTTCTGCTCTCTGGGATTCTTCTTCCCATAGATAATAAGGTTTTTTTCTTCTCTGTGTGGGCAATTCCTCTCATAAAATGTGAAGCCATTTCAGCCTAGTTTTGCAAGACAAGTTCAAATTATGTCACTGAAAAAGAGAATATGGATTCCCCTGCTTTGTCATTTCACAGTGTCTGAAGTCTGCCAAATAGTCTCAGAATTTCCCTTTAAGCTGAAGAAGCTGTCTTGATTAAAACCTGCCTTTCTCCTATTGGCCTATGAAACCTCAAGCTCTCTGAATCTCGCTTCAGTTCACACTGACGACGCAGAAGCCACTGCTTTCAGGGAAAATGCCTTGTTCTGCAGTTTCAAAATGTACATGTTTTGCAGTTCATTTTTGTTAGGCTTCAGGACAAAACCCAGGGTTTTCAAAATGTCACCTGTCCAAAAATTTTGAGGTGTGGCAAATTTTTTAAACTTTTAATTTCAAAGCCCAGAATAGGGTTTTCCTATTTTGTGCTTTCATTTGTATTTTCTTTTGGTAGTTTTCACTATTTTGTGACCTGCCAATAGTGATACACAAGTCATATGTATTGATCTTGTTAATTTATTGTAATGTAATAGTAGAATTACTCTATTCTTTTTACTTTTTGCCTAGGGGTAACTAATCACAGGGGTAGCTATATGGGACGGGAAATATATAATAAACTTTTCAACTACAATTTGAAATGTTTAATTTAAAAATATTGCATGGGAATACAAATCACAATTAACATATTTTATGTAATACCAGTTTTAAAACAATGTCAGTTTTGACCAGAAAATGCTTCAATCTGAAATTTTGGTAAAACTTACTTCCTTGACGCCTCTTTAGAAGCTGCGGTTCAAAGACGTAGGAAAGTCCTATGGCACTTTACAATTTTATGGTTTCTTTGATTCTAGACACTTCTCAGTTTTGCTTGTAGATCACTGATGTGTTCAAAGAAAAGAGCAGATAAGCGGATATAATGCACATGTATTTTGAGCGAAGATTTGACTAGCTCTTTCTAGCCAACCCCCCCACAACAAGTGACTGCACACGTTTTGCTTAGCTCCGTACCATCACTAAAGCTGCTATAACAGCAAGGTGATTCTTTTAAAATGTGGTTCCCATGAGAGGATGAGAATCCAAAACAAAACATTGTAGAAGTGCAGTCGTCCTGTTTGCTGCTAGGAAATGTATCCTGATTTCTGTGTCTATTACATTAAGTGAGGTTAGCTCACACTCAGGTTGTAAAGTGAACTTCAGACTGCCAAGGGTGATGGAGTCAACTAATACTGTGGTTCAGCTGTGGGATATAGCTGTTCATGTTAAGTGGAAACCCAGGAGCATATCATGTCAAAACATATTTAGGTCTGCAGACCTGTGCTCTTCTTTGGGACTAACTCTTGACAGAGTGCATGAATGGAATAATCATTAAAAAACTTCAGAGAGCCTTTCGGAGACTGAGGAGCATGACTTTCTTGCTAAAATTAGCCGTGTTTGAGGGTATGAAGGAGGAGGGGAGAAAGGAGTGGAATTAGTCACAGTAATGTCAGCTTTGGGTTAAATCCAAGTGAAATCCAGTGAAGCATTTCTGCAGCTTTGTGTTTTCCAAGGGCTGTACCTTGCTTCCTTGAACAAATTAAGTACTGCAGTTCTTTGACATCTCCAAGATCCCCAATTAAGCTTGAAGGATCCAACATCCACTCATGTCCTCTGCTCAGCCTAAGACATTTCTCCCTCCGATCTCTTTTCAGTTGCTTGACCCCGCACCACTCAAGCAGGGGCTGGTTACCGAGCGAGTCACTTGCCTGGGCGGAGCGGTGGCATTTCAATCCCCTGGCAGGAGAAGAGGAGCTGGAAGGCTTGGGAGCAATTGTCTGTCTCTGCCTTCGTGCCACATGTCAGGGCTGGCCATGGCTTTCAGAGGGCTGAAGGTGCCCTGGATGGTGCTCATAGGTGCAGAGCACCAGCCAGAGCCCTTGGTGGGTACCCCGGCCTCAGAGGGCCCAAGGCTGCAGAGAGAACCTGCGATTCTGGGTCCTAAAAGGTGGGACCCCCCTGGGCCCCAAAAGCTTCTCGCTTCACCCAGCAACATGATGTCAGGGAAGAGATAAAAACCCACACCCACTCCACCCCCCAGCCCCCTCAGAGTAGGCTGAGGGCTGATGTCTTCCATACCTCTGATGTCTTATCACGTTTCAGAGGCTGTCCCTACACCCAGCCTGGATATTTTCAGTGGGAATACCTAAGGAGAAATAAGAACAGTTTTGGTAAAAATAAATACCCAGAACTCAGCCTCCTTTGCTTTGCAATGTGATGGGATTTGGAAAGAGTAAAAAGATGTGTGGAAGAAAGAGCTTGTTTCTGCAGAAGGCTGCTGTGAAGCAGGGCAAACTGGGCTTCACAGCCCTCTGCTGCTGTGCCTGAGCTGTTTCCAGTGTTGGAGTTAGTCATTTGGAAACCACCTGCAGTGTAAAAACCCATCCTTTCTACTGGTGCTTTCTCTGAAAACCTCTCATCGGTGCTGCCAGGAGACAGTTTGGCAGCAGCGTTCCCTAGCCCCTCTGTGTTGTAGTGCAGACTTTCTCACCCTTTTAGCCAGCATCTGCTTCAGTCTATTAAAAATTATTTGTGTCTTTCTGTACCACGTGGTTGGAGTACATGTGTGTGCACATACTTTGCATGCCATTTGCAGCTCATAATTCCTCGCAGACAGAGCATGCTAATGTATATCCGCAAAATAGAAATATAGTCCCTGGTAAACAAGGGACATGGAGCTAGGGCTTGGACAGATGGAAGCTTGATTGCACCTAACGCTGCACCTACGTGCCTCAGAAGTGGGCTCCTGTTGAAGAGAGTCTGCTGGAAAGGCCTGGTGGCCACAGCTGGGTGTGCTAGCTGTTCGCAGGAGTGTGCTCCCAGCAAGAAGTGTGTACACCGCAGTGTATATGGGGGCTGCCTTCAGTCTCTGGAAAGCCCCATGGCTCTTCCACCGGCTTCACCTGGCTCTTCAGAGCATTGTGAAAATGACGAGTGCTGACTGTTCAACTAGACGCTTGATAGAATATATGCTCTCCATAGGCCACTCTTCCGTTTGCACTCTGCTTTTCAATAGGCTTCCTGTTACCTTTGTGGTACTGACCTGTGAGCAGGACTCCACGTGAGGAGCAATATGTGTGCTCTTACCCTTGTCAGCTAACTTACCTCTTTTGGACATGGAGGCATATCCCACATTTGCGCAGGGGAAGACTGTTTGCATGGGCAGTTACCCTGCCTTTAAGTTACTCAAAAGGCTCTAAAATCCCACTGTAGCCTACCTGGAAGCAGTTGATGTTCACTTGCTGTGGTGACGTAGTGAGGCTCTGTGATCAGCTCACAGTGGCAATGGGATGGTGAGCCCCACCGTGCCGGCTGCTCTAATGACTGCATGTCAGCATTCTCCAAAATCTCACTCTTTCAGACACCAGTTACTGAGCTACCACTTTCAGAGCTGCCAGCCAGGAGATTGTTACACCAGAGAGCTCGTACACATCAGGGGGATCAAGGACACTCGCTTTGGAAAGAGAGAGTGGCTAAATAAATAATAGATACTTCTTTTTTAAAAAATTGCTTTCCTTCCTCAAGAGGTGGAGTGTCTTTCAGGGTGAAAAGCAGAGAAGCTCTGGCCTTTGACTAAGCCCTGGAAACCTGGCAGAGAACGGAACAAAGTATTGCGTCATACTCCACAAACAAAGCAGCAGCAGCACCGGTATCTCCCCACCTACTGCAGCAGTTTCTGTAGGAAGCTAAATAATATTTACCAGATTTATACGTGTGTCTCTGAGGAATTATGAAAACACTTCTAGAAATACCTGTCCCAGTTTCAATTATCTCCATTCAGTAAGTAGCACTATTGCTAGTCGGTGGGGTCTGAAACATTAATGACATTTCCCAGCAGGGGCCCTGCTGGATGAGGTAAAGTAGAAAGAATTGGTTTAGCCATGGAAGAAAGCACTGAAATCAGAAATCTCAAAGTTGTGCTAAGTTTTGTCATTTTATTAGTTAATTTAACAGTTAATTTAACATCTGTTGATCAGTTTTTTAAAAATAACTTTTCTCTCTAATTAGAAACACTTAATCTTTTATTTGTATTCTTATTTAAACCTCATGGTTATCTTTCAGTTGTGAAGACTGTAAATTTAACCCTTAATATTGAACTAAGATCCTCACCATTTTGAAGATAGTTTTATAATATGGCTATTAGATCTGCAAAGTAATTAATATTCTTAAATGAACATGACCTCAAATTTCTCTGTGAACCTGGAGGTCTTTCAGTTATGTATAGCCGAGACAAAAGACTCCTCCTATATTTTTTGAACTGGAATGAGCATTCTAAAAAACTTTCCCAAGTTTCAGATAATATTAGTCATCTAACACTTTGGAAGACAAGATAATTATCTGCTTTCTCAACAGCAAATGATTGTATTGTATAGGATCGTATCGTATTGTATTGTACCCTACCCTACCCTACCCTATCCTGCCCTAACCTATGTCCTGGTGTCAGGATGTAATAACAGAGTGTTTTCCAGAAGTGTGTTGAATGTACTCGGTTTACTAACACTGAACTAACACTTGTTATTGGAAGTTTTTTCTTGCTCTTATCCTTTCTTCCCAAGGGCAGGACTGTTTGAGTGGCTCAGTTTCAAAATTACCGTAGGTTTTTTTCCCCCTTTTGTTCTATATGTATCTGTCACTTGGTGTTTATTTAGGGAAAGGAAAAATGATGATTGCAGAGCTGCACCTTGCAGCAGGAGCCTAATTTGCTGCGGTCTGCAAGGGTCGAAGGTCTCAGAGCTCCTGCTTGCACGTCAAACCAAACTGAAAGAAACTTTAATTTCCCACATAAGTCAGTCTTTACCCCTGTGCAACAAACTTCTGCTGTGCCTAGGACCTGCATTTCTCAACCCAACAGGAGCAACCAAGTCTTTAAGAACATGAGTGTGCGAAATGCTGATTGTCCTAAGCTTGTAGGGGAGGTGGCGAGTAGTAGGTGCTCATTGTTTAATAGGGTGAATTCTTACTGCCTGCAGTGCACAGGCCCATGTCATCGGCTTTTTTTTCCCCCAGTAAATTTTAAGGCTTTCTATCTCAGTGTTTCATAAAGACATTAGTAATATATTAGGTACTCTCTCTTTGCCACATTCTCCCGAATTGCTGTGGAGAACAAGCCAGCTTTACTGCTGCTGCGCAGAGCTGTGGGCCTGGGGGCACCTGATCCTGCGGCGTTGCTCACCCCCTCGCAAAGGTGTGAGAAGGCAGAGGTGAGAGTACGGACTTGCGCAGTTCTATCCAAAGCAAGGGAGACCGGGGAAGGAGCGCCTGGGAGCACTAACCTGAGGTGTGCAGAGAAATAGCTTGCTGGCTATTTCATTCTTATCTAAGAATAAACCAGTCCCGCAACTGTTAATGAGCTTGTTGACATGAAGTTAAAAAGATTTGAGAAGGCGACATATGGACTAAGATATGATAAGGACAGGATGCCTCTCACTCTCAGAAACACCAGGAGATGGTTATAACACTCAGCAATGATATGGAATTTCTGAAAGCATGCCTCGTCTTTTTACCACCTGCTTCTTTGCAAGGGGGAGTCAGGATGATACCCCCAAGGGATATCGCTCCTTCCTTCCTGCTATTTCATGATATCAACTTGTGAAGGGGATGTGGTTGGAAACAGACCAGCTCCTGGAAGTCCCAAAGTTGTCTTGGCTCCTAGCTATCTGGAATACTGCTTTGCTTAGGTGTGTTATCTGCATGGAATTAAAAACACCTCATTATTTTTTTTTAGAAGCATCTGAGTCACTTTGAGCAATAGACGTGCTTTCAGCGAGAAATTAGTAAAGCAAAGCAAACTTCTTGACTATTTACCGGCAACAAAGTTACGATACAGAAATATGAAAAAATAAATGAATGCAAACTTCAGATATACCTCACATCCACAGTTCACTCCATCTGTCACACAGAGACATTTCTGTCCCCGAGCCCCGTATCAGAACTGCAGCTCAGATGGGGCTTCTCTGTGCCCCTTCCCCTTTACGCTGCAGGTGACGTTGTTCGTTGCCTCTGCTGCTCAATACAGGTAAGGGAGTAAATAGTTTCCAAAAACTTCTAATCCTCATCCACCCTCTATGTTTTTTTCTTCTGATTTGCCTTTTAGCTTAATCTGGCCTACATTTAAGACATGTAGAGAATCTTTTCTTATTGTTCATACTTTCTTCTTCCTCAGTTGCAACATGGGTATGCATCTACAATGTACCATTTGTCATAAGGCTTGTCGAAAGGCTTTTTTTGGAAAAAAAATTTAAATTTTTTTTTTTTTTTTGCTAACCTGTTATGAATATTAGGTACAACACAGGTGCAAGGGGTAAGGGACATGGAACAATCACCCCTGCCCAGTGCTGTTAATTTTAAGGGACATATTTTATTCAAATATAAAGTGGTCCAATCATATATTTGCATGCCTTGACACCATTTGGAGCTTGAAGGTAAGTCTTATGCTTGATGACAATGTTGGATCCTAGTACTTTTACAGTGTTATCCTAGCATTACTGACATTTATGGCCAAAAAAAATATCTTTCAGGTTTCACTCTGCACTTTTTAGGTAGCAAAAATATTGCTCTGAACACTGGTAGAGCTTCTACCTGTTTTTCTTGCCTATGTCTACATGGCTTCCTACAGTACCATATCTCTACTATAACCCTAGTTCTGTAAATAGAAATTTACCAATGATGCCACTATAACTTTGCTAATTTATACATATTCACACCATCTTTAAGAGCTGCTAGTAAATTTTGACTCTTCCAGCACATAAATCTGCCACATGCTATGTAGTTACTTTCCAAAATGGGAGAGACATCTCGCTTATAACTTGCTTACGATCACCCTTCCAGGCTAGTTAAGGTAAGAAGTTTCAAGATATGATTCATCATGATATATATGAGATTATGCTTTCAAATTCATCCTTGGCTCTGCCTCTTACCATTTTCACTAAATGCTGAGCTGACAGCCAGTGTCAGTGCACAAGCTTTGCATTTTACCTTACTGTTATGAGACTTTGCAAGATCTCTGCAATAGTAGTAGTATTTTCCTTAACAAATAAGTAATTAAAAAAAAATGTTGTATGAGGGAAGGTGCTGGAAAAATTGTATGTTCCTGGGAGGTCAAAAAAAGAATGTTGGTAGAAACAGAGCCTGATGTGCCATGCAGACCATTCTGTACAAATCAGCTGTTGTTTATCTGTCAGAAATAATCCTGCACATTGGCTCATGAAGCCATGATTTGGGAAAAGGTGGAGAGACAGGTTATCTGATTAGGTAGGTATGGATATAATTTCTTGCCACAGAAAGTATTAAGGAAGTCTTAGTGCACACGTGCTCTCAGAACTTTGACCCTGAGAGTAACATGTTAAAAAAGAGACAAATATGAAAAGTGAAAAAAAAAAAATTGGAGACAAAATACCTCTCAGCATAGCAGTTCTGGTATTATTAATAAGTGATTACATCTTGGCGAGGGACAAATATATAGAAAAATCAATACTAATTCATTTGGCTCACTCAACAACATTAAATATGATGGACCGCAAATCCATGCTGGGTTCCCGGTGGCTCTGCTAGGGGTAGATACTTCTGTACTTCAGTTACTCCATTGCTTCCTTGAAAGCTCACAAAATATGATCTGAAGCAAATGGGTTTTTTGACGTGAGTTTTTTACTTGCCATTCCCATGTATTTGAAGGCTGTCAGAGAAGGCAAAATTCTCTGTGGTCTGGCTGGCAGGTGTATTTCTCACCTTTCCTGACCTTGGGATGGTTCTGTATGACACTCTCCAATAGGTATAAGTTCATAAAATCCTTAGAGATATTGATAGATTCCTAGAAACAGTAGGGGACATTGAAAGGACAGAAGATTTCTGGTCTTTCTGTTCATGTGATTTGGAGTCCTCCTTTCTCTGTGCGACTGTTTGCTGTTTCCAGACTCAGTCAGAGGTAGTTGCAGTTCTCCCTGTTGTTGCATGAACACAACTGCTTTTTTTTCTAAGCTGTATTTTCTATATTTAGCCTTACATCAGTAATCTTCCAAAAAATTGGACAACACCATTGTTAGCACTGAAGAAAGCTTAGAAGATTTGACTAAGCAGGATGTGGGTGGTAGACTTACGTGAGTACTGCTCAGATTGGTTCAGAACAGATTTGGCATCTACATTTCCTCATGGATTAGTTGGGATGAATAACTTTGACTTGTGAGGTTGTTTAGGAATGCTTCATTTTAAAAAATTGCACTGGGTGCTTAGGTGACATGACAACATTGTATTTCCCTCATGGGATTACTGACATCTTGCTGGTTTAAAAGCTATGAATTGAAAGCCCTGCAAAAACTGTTAGCAACTTACTGAGCTCAGTAAATCCTTATGAAAAAAGTCCTATGCATCGTGTAAGTTTTACTCAAAGACTGACAGATCTGTCCTTGGTATCAATTGTCATAATTCTACTGACACCAATGTTGTTATGCTATTCTATGTAATCTGAAGATCTGCCTTTCAGGATGACTGGTGTGGTGTGTTGAATCGTTTTCATAAGCACAGTTTTTCTGTTGTGAACACTGAATTGTCTGTAGGAATGTTTAGTTAAATATTAATTTGTAGCAAAGTCTGTGAAAACACTAGATTTTTAGTTACTGATGCTGCTACTGATACTTAGTCAGAGGCCAAGACCTCCTCTACTAGGTATTGCACAAACTTGCAAGAAGGAGCTTGCAGTTGGAAGGAGTTTACAATCCAAGGCTAAGATGGGAGACAACTGATGTCAGTAGCATACTGAGGAGCCCAGGGAAACAGGGAGGTAAAGTAGCTCAGCGTGGTGCAGTGATCTCAGCACACCAAGAGCTCAACTGTTGACATATCTTGTAGACATCAGGCAAGAGAGTGCTTCAAGGAGGCACATGAAGGGTGTCTTTTGTTGGCTTTTTTTCCTAGCAGCAACAGAAAGCATAGAAGGTGCTTACCTGAAAACTTAAGTTGAAAATAGAACTAGTATGTTGGACTGGGTGGTGGTAATATACGGCTACAGATGCAGAGATAGTGGGGAAAGAGTAAGCTGCAAAGGGCTTTGAATTTCCATTTGATTTGAGAAGGCTGCTGTTTTGCAAGACCTGTGAACAGCTAAGGGTGCAAATAGATTTATGAATCATAGTTCTTTAAATCCAGATAGCTCTGTTCAGTGACAAGAGTCAGGTAGGAACTTTTTGCATTGATTCTGCTTAAAGACACCTACCTTCCAGGTAACTTTAAGACATAGTTTAATGTAGTGATTTGATGCTGAACATGATTACAGTATTGGTGCTTGTAGAGGATGCTTCCCTTCCTTTTTCCTAATTTAACAGATGAAATAAGGGACATTTCAGCTTAGGTTTGAAGGCTGGAATCCAGCATTTTAAGTGTCAGTGCTATATAGCTCTTACTGTAGAAAGTTCTTCTTGCAGTGCTCTGACAGAGCTCAGCTCTTACTCTTAAGGCATATGGCAAAGTCTGCTCCCCTGAGGTTTTTCATGATCCAAGTGTAGGCTGACTGAACTCTTGCAAATGCTTTCCATATTTTGGTGTATGTCAAGTTGTTCTGGAAATGCTCGGAGTACATACTTATCACAAACAAAACAGCAATGAGAATTTTTAAAATAAATGACTGAATCAGTGCTTTGTGAGAGATGTTTACATGAGACAAGTACTGACTGATCTTATGCCAAAGTACTCTCTTTTGGACTATTAGCAAAATAAAAGGTTCATATGTTTCAATATCTACGGTCTAGTTAAAGGCATCAGGCTGAAATATGCTGGAGTTAGATACAGCCATAATATTTTCATATGGGATCCGTCAGTCAGAAAGTGCATGGGCCTCAGGAAATGAAATAACAAGCTTAGTAATGGTGGGAGCTTAAAGGGAGAATCTGGTTAATGTAATTAGAAAGAGTTTCAATCAAGGAACAAGTTCATCTTACAAGTGTTCTTCCACAGGGAAAGCACTTTCCATGAATGACTTTTGCTGCCCCAGCTTCTTGATCTTCATGCAAAATTAACTAAGACTCATCAAAATTTCATGGCCTATAAACTAAGCCACTTCAGTTCAGTGTCACCCAGATGAAATATTGAAGTGTGACCATGGCACTTGGTAATCAGTAACCATTTTAAAAGAATAGGTGGGGAAACCTGTGGTACTGAGGAAAGAATAAGCAATTAAAAACTATATGTAAAAGAGGAACCACAAGAAAGAATTAAGCATCCAAGGAATGACAGAGAAACTCAAGGAAATATTTGAAGGAAGAAATGTCATTCTAACCTTTTAAAATATTAAAAAATTAATATAACTGAAATATCATCAAAAATCAATCCTGTAAACAAATCTATATTCATGGTCCTTCATGTCTGCCTTCAGGGTGCTCTTTAAATGTGCAAAGCATCTATCTGGTGGCCTAAGGAAGACCTAAAAGATGAAGTGAGATCAAGTTACAACCACAGGGAGAAGAACTCTGAAATTTCCAGATCCTCTTCTCCTTCTGGATCACACTTTGGATCACATAGAATTTATAACCTCGGATAACACCCAGGAAATCCTTCAAGAAATTATATTCTGAACAACCTGTTTATAGCTGACACAAGTCTATTTAGCAGGCATGTTTATCAGATTTACTTAGGTTCCTGTACAACTGAAAGTTGTTGGTGGGTGTAATACAGCTGCTAAACTCCAAAGAGCTGCTTGTTGATCTTCTAGCATGCATGGATGCTAGCTGGCAAAATGTAAATGACTGACTGATTGAATATCGGTGTGGTTTTTTTTTAGTCTGAATATGTATGAATATATCATCATCTATGGGATCATCTTTGAACAATGGTCCCAAACAATCAAATACTGCTGGTGCTCCACCTCTGTCATCTGGCAACTTGCAGATGAATTCTGTTGAAAACCCAGTAAAAAGCAAGTTATAAATCCCTAGCTGATACTGTTGTCATGTGGCATTTACAGTAGTCATGGATGTAAATCATTCATAATCCAATATCAAACTGAAAAGAGCAAATGAGTTTGGCTCTATGGTTAAAAAGAAGAAGATATTGATTACCATAACAAATTAACAACTTGAAACCTGACATACGTCATCTGAGTGCTGAGAGCTGTGAACTGGAACAGTCATGTATTACACATTAGCCTCATGAGATTTAAAGGCAATTGCACTACAAGAATAGCCAGTTATTAGAAGAGTTCTGCAAAAATTATTTTAATGGCATTTACTGCAGGGCTAGAACAATTACCAACCTGCAATCAAACTAATAGCTTTTCATTAATTAAGATAGTTGAGCAAGACCCGGTCTTCACAGTTTTATTGTGGGAAATGATGCTGGGTGTATTTTCAATGGCAGGCAGATGGGTGACAGCGTGAACTATTGCAGGATGCTGGAGGGAGATAAAAAGTACTTGCCAGTTCCAGAGGCTTCTGCATTGAGATGGTTAGATATTGGCTTTGGATGGGACTGGATTTGCTCTACAGAGTGGGAACTTACAGGGAAAATGAACCTAGAAAATCCATGTGTGTTGGGTGAAGAGGTTAGGTTAAATCCCTACTGGTAAACCCTTTAAGGATGCTTCTGTCTGCTTTGGATTATCTCTCCTTTTGTCCCCTCATCATCATGAGTGAGATTTCACCAGCTAATACAACAAGATGACAATGTGAAAGTGCACTGGTTTGAATCAATATCCATCTCTAGCCAGCAAGCTGCTTCAGGACAGCACTTCTAGTGGTGCTAAACCAATAGGAGCCCGGACGCTACAAGAGAACAGGGTGAATATTCATTCACATTTTTAAGGGACTTCTCTTTAACTGTATTCACACTCCCTGCCTTATTTATGCAAATGTTTTTGTAAAGTGGCTTGTTGGCAACAGTATTCACAGAAATTGAAAAGCATAGCAAATACTGCAAATGATGGTAGATATCTTTTTTCAGATCTGCAGCAGGGCTTGCAAGGAAAGTCATGAATTACATTCATAGTCACAGAACAAAAACATATTGTTTGATTATTCTGTAAACCAAAATGCTTTTAGTTGAAGCTGCTCAAATCTTGCAAGATATATTTTGCTGATCAGCTAGAGATAAACATTCTCCACAGAGGCTGTTGTGTCTACTTTACACTGCAGATATTGTGGTATGCTGCTGGACAATTTGAAAACAGAAGATAGAAGGTATGTTTGTGATGAACCGTTTAGCTGATCTTATGAGTGATATAAATGATGCTTTCTGCTTGAATGGGAATTGAAAGAAGCAGCTGGTAGACCTATGAAAATAGGGAACCTCCCAGAAGCCAAAGGAGAGATTTTGTAGGTTTACAGCTGAAATGAAAGCCATTTTGCCCCTCCATTCACCCTGCAGTGGTGAGCTTTTCCCAGGAGGAGAGAGGTGGTTCTAGGTGTTTGAACGCAAAAAGTGAGGTTAGTATTTAACCCACGATGAACAAAATAATGTACTCCTGCCATTGACAAATCTGAGTTTTGTGCTGAGTTCTGGTGGAAACCAGGACATGATGGGGCTGGGAAAGCTTGGAGCTTCTCGGCTGGGTGGAATTTATCTCTCTCTCTCCCCTTCACAAATCTCCTGGACTCACCTGATCTGATCTTGTTTGGGTGGAATGTCTCATGCTAGAGTAAATTGTTGTCATATTGAAGTTGACAATGTGTGTTGATAATATTTCATGTTATATGAATATTAAAATTACATAAAAACTCATTTGGAACCCTTGAACCTGTTGAAGACCACTGTAACAACATGCAGAGATCTAGGAAAACCTGGGCAAGCTGCTGCTGTGGTTTTAAGAAACTTAAATGCACTGAAGCATTATTTACTTGGTGACATATGACAAATTGTTCTATGAGGGCTAAATGATTGCAACTTAAAAATAAATTAAAGCCTCTCTCTGGGTGTCCTGCTCAATTTTGATATACAACACTCTAAATAGGAGTCTTGGCTGCCTGGTTCAAAGAACCAATTAAAATTATAAAACTCTGGCAGTTTCCCATCAACATTATTGCTTCTTCACTTTGTTACCTTGTATTTTGTATCGTTCCTCATGCTTTATCTGTTGTACATCTGTTTCTCATGTTAACTAAAGCAGGTTAAGTTCTCAATGTGTGAAAGTGTTTATTAATGTATCTGCTGGAGGGCTGATGTGCCAATGACTCTGCTCCATGCTTCGCATCTTGGCTGGAACACCACACCAGAGGTACGAGTGGTGGGTAGGAAATGGCTTCTGCCCTGCTGGCTTGCATCCATAGATGGTCCAGTCCCACTTAAGACTGCAGGAACTTTTTTAGCAGACTTCAGCTGAGTTTGCTTCTACCCCTACATGGGTAGCATCATCTGCCATCCTAATGCATAGAGAGATAACTAATATTGTCTCACTTTCCTGTGGCTAATTCTCAATCAAAAAAGTTGCTGAAAGTGGATGAAATGTTCTTTTCCACTATTGGCTGCAATTAGAAATAAGGGTTTGAACAGATCAGTTCAGTGGAAGCTCTTCTTTTATACTTGGAATTGATTTGGAAGGACAATTTAAGCAAGAGAGATTTTGGCACAGAGAAGTTCACATTCATACTGATCTCATAACCTACTAGGGGAAAAGTGTAGGGTTTTGTGTTTTTTGTTTTTTTTAATTTTTTTTTTGTAAGGAGATCACCTTGCTTTATTTTCTCAGTGTAACCTGGGGCTACTGCAGAGTGGATGAGGCTTTGACTGTAACATTAATAGCCACACATCGTAACGATCCGGTTGTGCACGGTGAATCCCTCATTTGGCACTGCAGCCTTTGTAGATTATGCTGCTGGTTGGTGGAGTTGCCTTCCCCCTGGGAATCAAAGTACCCACTCATTTCCACTTCTGGCGAAGAAATTAATATCCTATTCATGTAGCCGTATATTGCTTTTAATTGGTTTAGTATTAAACTATAAACTGCCTGAAAGAAATGCTGTGGGGAAGTTCATTTCCGGAAGGTAGTTTGTCTCTGGACAATTACAGAGTGTTTATTTCCATGTTATTGAATCACAGGAGGGAATATCTCATCTAGAAAACTGCATTTTCAGAGAAATTCATGACCCTTTAATAAAACAATGGGCATTTTTTCTTAAATAAAATGGCTGACAAAAATGGTAGCACCAACTTGGGTGGTAACTCATCTGCCCAACAAAACAGTGGGAAATATTTGTGAATTGCACATCAGGAGTAGTCAGGCAGAACTGGCAGCATAAAACATACAAATAATATTTTTAAACTTTATCAGCTGCTTTTTTAACTCCTTGGAACAGAGGCCCTTTAGGGCAGAAAGCCCCTGGAGGTGGGGGTCTCTCTTTGTGTCCAGCTCAGAGACGTCAGCCAGCTCTCTTCCCCTGAACACTGGGCTGGAGGGCCAAATCAAAATGGCTTTGCCAGCTGCCATGGAGCTGTGCTGAGGGGGTGGCCTCTGTTGTCCTCACCTAATGACAGTGTGGATGTGCAAGTGCCTCATCCGTGTGCTTGGCGAGGTCTGCAGCTGACAAGCTGGATGGGGCACAAGGGTGTTGCAATACTGTGAGTGGTGATGAAAAATCCAGCTCCATCCCAAGATTTTTCCTCTCAGTACCTCTTCTCCTTCTGCCCTCCACTCAGGAGGGGAATATCCCCTTTTCCTCAAATAAGGGTGGAATAATAAAAAGGTTAAAGTGACTTCCGTGACGCCTTGTCAATGAGGCCATCAAGATCTCACAAGACAGACAGATGCCCGGTATAACTGGCGTGTTGCTGGATCAAACTGTTCAATGAATGTCTCTGGTGCTGCAGTAAATGATACTAGGAATTCAGCTGATGATATTCTGGTCAGAGACAGTGTAATACTTGTCCCTCGGCGTGATATCAGCATACAGCACTGCTGAACAAGTTGTAAAGCTGCTGCTCAGGCCATCTGTAGGTATTAGAGATCCCATGGCTCATTTTGTAAAATGTGGAATATCTCATAATCCTTGCCACATTTCAACATATCTAGGTACATCCTGGGAAACTAAATCTGTCTAGAGTGTTTCTAATTCTGGTGCAGAAGAAATACATGACTGTTACATGTTTAGAAGGGACCCTGGCATAAGCTGCTAAAACTACTGGGACACACAGGTCTATGTATCTCACCCCAGTGCTCCTATAGTGATCCCAGTAACGTGTGTTTGGCTAAATCACGTCACCAGAAAAGCATCCAGTCTTGATTTAAAGACCTCTAGAAACAGAGAATCTGGCACACCCCCCCCAACACTTATCCCACTGGTTAATATCTACACTATTCAAACAATGTGCCTAATTACTGATCAGCCTCAGCTTCCAACCATTATTTCTTGACATGCTTTTTGCTGGTAGATTAAACAGTCCTCTCGCACCTGCAAAATCTTCCCCCAGAGGTACTCAGATATTGTAAACCAGTGACGTCTGAGTCTTCTTCCTGGCAAGCTTTTAAAATGCCTCGTGGTGCAGTGTTATCTCCAGCCCTGGAATAATTTTTGAAGTTCTTTTCTGAGGCTTCTGCATTTTCAAACTCCATTTTAAAGACTTTGCAGGCTTGGTGTGATATGTAGTGGGGGAAGAGTCATACATAAACACATGCTATGTAAGTGATATATTTTGGACTGGTTGCATCTTAACTGCTACATGGAATAAAATGCAGGTTCAGCCTTTCACACATTAGATCATGTTTAAAAATAAGATCTCTACCCGTGCATCTGAAACCAATGTTACACCTGTATGACTTGAAAAGGTGCACTTCATCAGAATCATGTTAATGGAGTATTTGCTTTCACAACCAATCCCAAAAATATGGAGAATTTGTTGTGGTCTGACCCCAAATACATTTATTTTTCTTTTTGGCAACATGTATCAAAGAAATCTCTTTCACACTGACCATAAAATTTTCTGAAGCAAACAGTTTTGTTTAAAAAAATGTTAATGCAGTTTTACACTTCTGAAGTTTCTCTCGATTTTCGACTGCAACTAATTGCAGGGCTGGACTGAGTAATTTGCCAATCGACATGCACAGCAGTTGAGAAGATTTTGTACAGTAAACAAAGAAAATATGTGCCACTGAATACAGCCTGGTATGTAAGGCTGCTGTGAAGCCACAGCTCCCCTAGAGGAAGGTGTGGGCAGGCTCCTGGCATGAGAAGTGGGGAACATCTGTCTCCCAGTGCCCCCTTCAGGGAGGGCAGAAGGTTGTCTTTCCAGTTGGAATGTGAAGATGATGAAAGCTAGCAAGGAGGGAGGGAGAGAGGCTGGGGACAGAAAGAGGGGGAAGAAAAGAGAAAGGAAAAAAAATGAGAAGGTCGGCAAAAAGAAAGGGTTAAAACCCCAACATTCAGAGGCTGGAAGGCTGCAGCTCAGGCTGGGGCAGGGGCTGGGAGTGTCGGCTGGGGGAAAGAGCAGGCAGGGACCTGCCTGGCATAGAGAGGGTCTTCAGCCCCAGGCGGCTTCGGTGAGGCTTCAAGTGGGGGTCAGGAGGGGACAGAGCCTGGGGAAGGGGACAGAGGAGGGCTCCCGCCAGGCCTGGGCTGCATGGGGTACAGCAACCGATGGGAAAAGCGGGCTGAGATGGGGCAGGATGTGAAGGCAAAGAACTGAAAGGGGGTTTGAGATTCAGTGGGAGCCTGGTAAGACTGGGACTGGTGATGGGGAAGGCTGGCCTGTAGGGAGGGAGTAGGATCCTGGCTGGAGGAAAGAAATTACAGATCTCCGTGAATTCAGTGTAGCAAATGCATGACTGATATGGACACCCAGCTGCCAGCATGTGCCCCATGGAGCAGTGCCACTGGTTTCGACCGTGACACTTGCATGTGTCAGGCCTGGGGGTGTCATGTCACACCGGCAAGGGGTGAAAAACCCACCATTAGGGAGAAAGCGATCCTGTTTAAGTGACTTGCCTGATTGTCCATCAAATCTCTGCAATGTACGTGAACGCTGACGAATCTAGTTCCTCTCCAGCCAGGCTTGTATGCAGTCATCCAGTGAGCTCCACAATGAGGAGAAAGCTCATCTTAGGGTTCAGGATCTCTAAAGACAGACAGATTGTACACACTCAAAGCTGTGAAGCCCTGGTGCTATGCTGGGGGTGCTTCTTGGGCACTGGCGGATTGGTGACTGCCTCTGATACAGCATTTTGCTTGTGCTGCCCTTCTCCCATTGATCTGGTAGATTCAGTCATTATTCTCTTATTTTCTAGACAGGGCATAGGTTGCATAGCAAAAAACTGCTGCTTCAATTGCACTTTGCCCCGGGTAGGATAGGCTGGCATGGACTCCTGGTGGAAAGAGAGGGTAGAGAGGTTTAGAGAATTGCCATCAAGGAACCAGTGATTGCATTCTTCCCCTTCAAACCACGCTCAACACCCCCCAGCCAGCTGCTGTTGCCTAACTGGGTCCAGATGGCTTCAGCTCAGCTTGATGTTTTTTCGTAGCGTGCATTTATAATGCCATCAGCCCATGCAGAAGCCAACTGTTGTGATCGGGCAAAGTAACTGTCATTCCCTTCTTCTGCTTGGCATGCATGGTGGTTATGTTTTGTCTCAAGTTAAATTATACATTTCTTAGGGTTTTTCCCTGTGCGCTTGTAATGGGTCATTGAAATTGTGCTCCATTTCTGCCTGCAGCTTATTTGCCCATAAAGCATTGCCATGGTGGGAGAGATGAGACAGGGAGCAGGTTCATACTGCATTTGCCGTACCACCCTCTTCCCGGAGAGCTGGGACCCCTGGTTCAAGCTGTAGCAGGCAGAAAGTGACTGGGAGAGGAGGAACTACCTGCAAGCTGAGGTGGAGAAGCGACAGTTTCATATGAGATTTGAAAAAAGTATGTGCTTTGTGGCTTTAATCTGACCATCTCCATCCTGTGGCTTCCTTCCACTGGAGGGCTCTCTTGCTGACACCCACAACTGTACATGGGTGAGCTGAGGGTCTTGGACACCCTGTCTTAAATTGGATCAGGAATCCCTCTCCCCTCATTTCCCTTCTCCCTCTGGGGGAGCAATGAGAAATCAGATATCCTCTATAAAACACACATGTGAGAATGTGAGTCTGCCTTCCTCCTTAGGAGCAACCAGTGGAAGAATGTGCAGGAACACGGAAAAGGTTATGAACTGCAGCAGTCTGTTTGTCTGACTTTGAGCCTTCCTGCTGCAGTGATCCCAAATAAAGGCACACATTTTCCTGATTATGGCCTTGTTAATTCTTTATGTGGCATTTATTAAAACTCTGAAATTGTTTAGAAAATGCCCAGTGATTAACGACCACTCATTAGGGACCAAGGAAGCTTGAGGGATGGTTCAGTTACTGTTAGAAGTAGCAGAGGTTTACCTTTTCACCAGTGTCCTGGTGTGATTAGGAAGACTTTATTTTGGACTGTTTAGGGTTTATCTCAGGTAAGGAATTTTAGGGTGAGGGTGTGAGGCCCATGTCTATCCCCCACGGCTGCTCCCACTTTCTATACACACGATGTAAACAGATCATCAAGGGCTTCCTGAGCAATCCAGATCACTTCAGCAAGTCACTGCAGCTACTTCCATGGCTTAATAATCCTGCTTTGTACTGCACAGTTAAAGAGCTTATGCCATGCAATCAGCATCGTAATACTTCTGTTACTCAAGCTGCGGCCCTTTAGTGTGCACAGATGAGAGAGATCCCTGCTGGATAGTACTTATAAGGTGCTCTGCCACAGGAATGTGCTGCTTCTTTTCAGAGAATTAAGTGGGCTGCTGATTTTGTTTGTGTCACCCCGCTGACTGCTGGCAGGACAGCTATTGTATCACCCCTCGTTCCCTTCACCCTGTCCCTTCCCTGAAGATGGGCCCAGACAAACTTGTTTTGAATGCAGATGTGCATGGAAGCATTGCCAGGGAAAACAGTTATCAAAGTTATCCAGGAAAATTAAAAGTGAGACAGGATAGATATACTGACATACTTTGGTTGCACGAAAATGGGTGAGGAAACCTTCAGCGTCTTGGAAAACTGGGGTATTAGACTTCGTTTCCAAATAAAGGTGCGCTATATGTACACCTATTTGTTGTATGCGTTTTGGAAGCAAAGTAGTAAAGGTTGCATTCTGTTAAAACAATTCATAATTCTCTACAGTGCATTGAACTGTAATATTTCTCCCTCTCATAGAGAATATTGCATGGAGGAGTAGGCAGTCCTTTGGGCATCAGTTAGAGAAATTCTTTAAAAGTAAATACAAAGAAAAGGGGAAACTTGCTCTGCCTCGGTCTTCTCATAGGCAGCCAGTAAACCAGCCTTCAAAGAGACTTCTGAGACTGGCTGACAAGAGGTCGCCCTTGGGCACAATAGCGGAACAAAGCTGGCTCCTGATTGTAGCAGAGATCTGTTGGAATTAGGTACTTTGCTTTCTGTGCAGGCAAGAGAGGGGAGTGGAAAACCGGTGGGCTGATCCTTGAGAGTGCTGAATTATGCAGGGCTTAGGAAGCTGGAGGAAGCTAGGGACAAGCTTGGTGTCCAACGTATTTTGAGTATCCCTCAGAATCACACCCTGCAATAGCTGCAGAGCACTGTTCCCACTCCCAGGGTAGCTGTGGGTTGGTAGAGGGTGGTCTGCCATCAGCACAACACTTCTACCATCCCTGGTCCCCACAGCCCATGTGGTTGGAAGGCGATGGGGTATGGCTCAGTGTCATCTTGGCATTTGTGTATTGTCTCCTTTGGTCTTTGTCCTCTTTTTCTTTAACATTGTGATGTCATAGGGACAGGTCAGGGCTGTTCCCTTGATCACTGAGGCCTATGAATGCCAGATACTTAGCAGTTCATAGATTGGTTGTGATGACTGATGCAGCTGTATGAGGAGAAAGTTCCTAAATTTCATGCAAAGAGGAGCCACGTATCTGTAATGCAGAGATACATGTCATGTGATTTCTTTTCACCAAAGTCTAAGCCCTCATCTCATTCTTGTTAACTTCCTCCACCACTTCTTACAAGTCCATGGTTGCCGCAGCACTGTGTTTGGGCTAACCAGTGAAGATAGGCATGGCTGAATTGATGCTACGTGGTCAACTTTGGCATTTATGTTCTTCAGCACTCCCATCTCCCACTTGACAAATGCCATATTGATTGAGGGCTTGAGATCAAACGTGATCAATAACGAGAACCAAAATTTTCTTGCCGTGGTCCCATTCCTGACTGACAAGAGCCTGACAGAGCTGGGATCTAAGCCTATATTTGCAACAGGTGTAAGGAAAAGGTGTTAAATTTTTGATTTTGTGAGACTAGTATGTTTGCTATGACTTGTAGTAGATGTTTAGAGTTCTTGGGGCATTTGCTGGTCTGTGGGAGGTGCTGCAATTCTGTGTGGCACAGCTGAGAGAGGATGCTTGCTGGGAAACTGCATTGTCTTACAGATGTTGCATTTTCTTGCTCATGCCTTCCTGTTTCCAGTAGCTTAATGTAGGGTAAGGGCCTTTGGCATGAATCAGCAAGTAACAGGTGGGCCACTCTTGGCCAGCACAGGTCGGAGCCACCTAAATGAAAAAGGACATCCTTTGAGAGGCACTGATTCTCAGCTCCTGACTCCTACAGGAGTCCAAATTCAGCAGGACTGATGGATGCTGGCTTACCCTAAGGCAACATAGCATCAATGAGTTCGCAGTAGCATCTTCACTCTTTGAGGAAAATCCCTTCCTAGCTCATGTTGTGTACTCACCGAGGCTGTGCACCTAAGTGTAAGGTGCAAACCACTGGACTACTGGATTAAAGCAGGCAGAGCCACCACTTAATCCAATTTCTATGAAGGCTGCTCTGACTGGTGTGCTCTGAGGGCAAGACATGACAGCCTACGATCCACTACAGTACTTCAGACAAGGTAGACATCAACACATCAAGACATTTATGTGTCAACATTGACAGACAAATCCTGAGAGAACTTCACTGCTAGACCCTCCTGGGTCTGGAGTTTCACCCCTGGGAGTGGGGACTTGGTGGACCTGACATTTGGTCTTAGATGCTCATCTCATTGTGAGCACTTGACCCCGCGACGATCACAGTCCCTGGAGAAGCCATTCTCCACAGGGTGTAATAGCTCTGGGAGCTTCTCAGGTTGTGAGGGCGGAAGCAATTGTCCCAAAAGCGCTCCAGTACCAGTCACTTTGCTCAGCTAAGGAATTAGCCCTGCATTTGTATCGCCGACAACTTCAGTAGAGTATAATGAAGCTGGAACCACCTTTTAATTTTCTTCAGTAGTCGGGCTAGAGTTATGATTGTAATTTGGACCTGATTCTGCAAAGAATCTCAAGTCTTTGTGATCAGGCACATGATTTAATTCAGTTTAATTTAATTTTGACACTGGCAAGATTTTCACTTAAAGTGCACATTTCCAAGTGTATAAATCTATAGGAATGACACTGGCTCGGAACCTTTACCAGGCAAGATGTCATAACTAATGCCTATTAGTTAAATTAATGTAACAATGTGCACTTTCAGTGCTTAGGAAAGAATCTTCTCCTCAAATATAAACCACAAAGAGCTGTAAATGACTATTTAATTAAACCTGATTTTTTCTCTCCAGATACTTTCCCCAAAATTTCTTTCTTTCCTTGGGTAAAGTGTTCTTACAGAAGAATGTAAATCTAGAATGTTAAACTCAAGGAAAGGCCAAGTTATGGTATAATGAGTATATTAAAACTTATTCAATACTCTGTTCTAAGTGAATTCCTATTTCTAGTGTAAAATACAGAGGAAATTGAATTTATTTGAAACCTTTTCTGTAGTGAAAGCTGAACACAAAAGTCTTCACTGGAAGCTGATATATGTGAGTAGCACATGGGAAATGTGTTCTTGCAATCACTTTCTGAACTACCTGGAAGTTTTATGAATTACTATGTTATGACAGAACATCTTAACTTTCATCCCATTTGTTTAAATCTTTCCATTTTGCTTCTCAGTGGTCTTCAAATGCTCTGTTTCTAAATGGTTAAGAGAGTCTCAGAAAATGCAGGAAAGCTGGGTCAAATCTAGCACTCATGTGACTGATGGCAGGTATCTTCGGTCACTGGAGCACAGTAGACAACTTCTGGTCTGTGCCGCTGAAATCCTGATGTACAACAATAAGAGCTCTATACTTCCCTGCTGTGATCTTGTTTGAAGAGCAGTGCCTGGAGCTAACCACAGTACTGTTTGATGATTAATGAAAAAATAGTTTTGCCAGAGAGATCAGAGTGGATACATTTACTGTAGACTTTTATTAATAGACAATTAGCAGCAAGTATTTAACACATTTAATAAAGTTTAGTATGGACCCTTTTCCATTTCATGAAAATAATTAAAAAATGGTTATTTACATAAAAGAATAAAAGATCAGCTTTGGGTAAGAAACAGAAATTTGTAACCAGAAATAAATATGTAGCATGTCCATTGCAGGCTTTACAAATGTGCTAAGTACTGTGAGTTAATTGGTAATTAACTCAGGGTAAAGTCTACAGATAGTCTAAACATATTGATTGCCAACTCTTCCTTTTCCTGGAACAGAATCACTGTGCAATGCTGAGCTGAATTAGAATAAAAGAGCACTACAGAATATCATTTCTGCTGCAGACTGAAGACATTTTTATGGTGTGGCATGCTACTGGAATAGGGCAGTAGTCATCAACCTTTGTTCAGATGCGTGCAGCACATTTTGTGTTCTAGAAATCAGAAAGATCTATAGGGAGTACACGTAATTAAAGAAGGTAGGGTCACTGCAAAACTGTGATTTTATTATGATTATAAATTCCTACGGCTAAAATAGACCCTCCACATCTGTTAAATAACTGATTTTCGGAAAGAAAACAAAGAAACTGGCTACAGGAGCACATGTACTATGAACACTTGAGTTCCTGGCTGGGACATGAGAAACAGCGAAGAGGGAACAATGCATGGTCTGGGAAACCACAAATGCACACAGACGCATGTTCTTGGAAACCACAAATGCCAGAAGATGCATAAAGGGGTGCTCCAAGAATTTATACCTTATCCTGTGAGTTGTTCAGGAAGAGTGGGTATCTGGCATTTTCCTTGTAAATGGACTTGGAACTATTGGTGGCACAGCTCAATAAGAAGTAGGCTGATGAAAACTATAGTTTATTTCCTTCGTTTTACATGAAGGTGATTGTGTCCTTCATTGCATTCACATTGAATCATATACAAGTCTAATGCAATTCAGTCACAAAAGGTGAGACTCATCTCACTTAATTTTATGTGTCCACAAAGGAGAAGTCACATCTGAACTGGTTGTCTGGCCTCCTTTATGACTGTGGAGACAACGGAGAGTCTGGAAATGCTTCTAGAGAATGATTCATCCGCTCTATTTCAGACGTCCATCCAAGGAGGAGATGAATTAAGTCCTGGGAGCACCTATTTCTCCTTGACTATTAAGAGAGTTAGACAGCTAGCTCAGATGAAGATGTCTGTGCTATAATTGCCTAAGATCAGGGAAAATGAGTCCATGGGAGGTGACACAAATTAACATGGTGTGTACCCTTGCCATGGCACACTTCCGAAAGCCTCTCACTCTGCAGCTCGAGCACACATGCTTGCATAGTTAGCTGGGACTCCCCTTCCCCTAGCACCAGTGGCAAGGTTTCCTCACTTTCCACTGTAGGTTTGAAATGCAAGCCCCTGTGGGCACCCATGACCATAAGACTGCCGGCTTGAGGAGGTCCAGCCCATGCCTGAGGGTCCTAAGACCCCTTCCAACCTGCAGTGAAAGAGGAAGGGGCTTCCCGCACCTCCTCAGGTGATTGTTAACCCATTGTGGGTACTGCACAGTGCTTTTGGGTTGCCACAATGTTAAGAGCTATCTGCTGGCCCACATGGTCCCATCCTGAGTAGCTGTCACCTTTCTCAAACAGCATTTGTAAAGTGTTTTGACTGAGTAGGCTTTTGGAAAGGTCTGCGAGCAACAGCAAATAAAATAACAAGCAAAACAGAACTTGGTTGCCTGACTCTTCAAAATATCCTGCTAAGACGTCTGAAATATTGTCTCTTGCACAGCCCCACTCCTCTGAGACATCCAAAAAGGAGTTCATTTTCGTACTCGGTGTATACTTTTGCTGCTGGAGATATTTCTTTCTGCTTCTCATTAATGCTCTTTTCAATCCCATAGGGAGAGTGCTAGGTAAAGTGACCAAGAAAAGCTTTCTTGATGCTCTTCCCAACTTCATGAAATATTAATGCTTATTGTATTTGAGCCTTTTGTTTATTTAATATTTGCCCAGGGACAGTATAAGCTGTCCATATTGCTTTCCATCAGAATTACCAATGATGGAAAAGGGAATAGTATAACTTAGTATCTTCCATATTAATATTTTTAACACAACAACAAGACAAACACAAATAGTCCAATCTTGTTATATATCATTCTTGTTTATATGTGCATTGGAGATGAAAGGGGTGAATGTTGTTCAATACAGGTTTTCTTTCTGTGGCTACTGGGATCCATGGACAATATTTCTTAAGATAAATGCCTGAAGTTAGGTGCCTACAATGAAAGCAATGAAACATCTTTCTGACTACATGGTCCTTCCTCCATGTGGAAAAGCAAGTGGGAGAATATTCCATGGTCTCCTGGCTCCTCAGGCATCTTCACCATATATGCTCTCAGAAACAGTGTGATGCTCTGGGAATGAATTTGGCATTGGGTTCTGTGAAAAGCCCACAGCAGAAACACCAAGGTTTCAGCTCCAGCTTTGGTTTCCATTTCTTGGTGAGGATGTAAGATGTCAACAAAGTCAGGCTCCTGGAAATCTTGCTGGCCTCCTGAAAGAGTTGATGTCTGCACTTCTTCCTGTCTACACTGGGCTTAGCAAGGAGTGTCCCCCAAGTACATGTTTGATTGGTCTGGTCAGGGCAGCAAAAAGTCTGATCCCTGCTCTCCTGAGTGGGAAGAACTTTAGAAAATGCAAGAGCAAGGACAGAGTGGTGTCATGGATGCTTATCCTTCCATCAAATATCACTTGCAGATGAGGATGGTGACAGAGATGGATGACAGCAAGGGGTGGCAATTAAGTAGCCTGATTTTTCAGAAATCTTGGGCATTCTGGAGATTATCCCAGCTCTTTAGAGTCATTGGAAGTAATGCTGTTCAGTACGTTTTGTACTGAGAAGCCAGTTCAACTTATCCTGAAGCCTCATTACGGTTAGATGCCTGCTCTAAGTGGGTATGTCTGTCTTTTACTCCCTTCTTTCACTCCAGTGTTATGCACATCCTGATCTGCTGCACTTGGAAAAAAGTCTGTCATAGAAGAAAGTTTTAGAATGAATTTTGAATGAATGCAATAGCTGGGATTCCCAGCCCTGGTCAATTCTTACCACCAATCCTGCTTTTAGGCAACAGCTTTTTTTCTGTATACAAAACTTTGAAATCTCCTATGCTTTGGATGCTGTAATACTGGTGTTATTATTAGTAATAACAACAACAATAACAAAGTAATACTGTCTGAACTGAGTATGTCAACAAGACTGAGGTTTTTATTATTTCTACAATGTAAATTTGTACATAGTCCTCAACTGTTTTCCCCGAATAGATGTTGAGCTTGAAAATGAGGGCCAGTAAACTCGCACAGTTTCTCCAGATGCCTTGGCAAAAATATTACCTGTGGGAGCCAATGAAACATTTATTACACTTTACTCCTACTGTGCCCACAATGACATTTCTCCAGATGTGGGTGTGCAGATATTAAAGAGATATTAGTTCAGTTTGTCACAGTATTATTATAAATTAGCTTATCTTGTGCTACATGAAGTATGATAGAGCCTGGTAAGTGTTTAATTCTTGAAAAGGTGCTGCATAGAGTATACTTGCATTTTCATTGCTAGTTTGGGCTGGGGCTATCTGTTTTCTCAGATGTGTCTCGGATGGCCTGGGACCCGCAGGCTTAGCTTTTATGTCAAGAGAAGCAACAGTGGTTTTCGATGTGTGAACTCTGTGGAATAGTAATTTTTAAAAATTCTTGCTGTAAAGGTGTGCTAAAACATTTTCAAGGTGCTAGACTGTATTTTTTTTAAGCGTGTTTCGTACTGTTTAGCAAGCAAGGAAAGTAAAATGTAAATGCTAAGATTGTGGAAGTCAGCGGGAAGGAACGTGCACTGGATGGAGGGCTGTAGTTAGGGAGGGGAAAGAAAGTGAAAATCTTCCCAAGAACCTCAGAACTAGGAGTCTGTGAAGGTGGCAGCAGGTTTAATAGTCTAGCAGTAGCAATTGTCTGGAAAACTGAAAAAAGCATAAAATGATTTGTTCAGTAGTGCTCTGCTGCTTATGCAGTCCAAAGATAACTGGCCAACTACAAAGCTGATCAGAAAAGTAAAAAAAAAATTAATTGCATAAATTATACAGCAAGAGAAGCAAATGCATTTCATCCAGTGTGTCCATCCGACGATACTGTCTGTTTTGGAAAACAGTTGGGGATAATAAGGAAATTCTAGCAAAATGAAACAAATTCCTTGCATTTATCTTCATCGCAAGAGGACAAGGGGGAAATACCTGCTCTAGAGCTTCTTTTTTTTTGTAGGTAATAAAAATGAGGAACAATTTAAAAATGCAATTAATCACTAGGGCCAGATGGTATTCATCCAGGAGTTTTGAAAGAATTTAAGAGTGGTTCGTCTGTCGGCAAAAGTACATGAACTATCATTAAAGCCAGCTACCATAAAGGAGGATTGGAATTTTGCCAAAGCTGCAGTTTCCTTATTAAAAAGAAAAAAAGCAACTTTACCTCATTACTAGTTAAATTAGTAAGGAAAATAATTAGGGGCATGTATGATGCTTAAATGATCACCACAGGCAAAATCTATCTTCCAAACTACTTAGGGGAATTGACGACATGGTAGGTAAGCTGGCATACGTGCACTTTGGAGTAGCCACTGACAAAATGCTGTACTGGCAGGCGAAAGGCCAAGTCTGTTGTGATGCAGAAACTAATTATGGCAAAATAAATAAGCAGAATAGGAACAAATCCTCAGCTCTGCAAGCGGAGGGCATCGGACTGAGTCAGTTCCAAGCTGACTTAATAGCCTGGCACCACTGAAAACTGCAGAAGTTAAACAGTTAGCCAGTCCATCGTGTATCTGCCAGTCTGAAGGTGCCTATGTGCCTGCAGGGATCTGAAATACTTTTTACACTACATCTGAAAATTTACTTCTGAAAAGTAAAAATCAGGGGGAAATGAGTCTCTGAACACATATTTGGATTTTGGGCTGTAGTTTAGGTTTTTGATTGGAAATATTTGTGCAGCCTCAAGTCTCCTGCACAGCAGGAGATGTTGCTGGCCAAAATTTACCTCCTCCTATTCCCTTGCTTTAGGCTCCCTGCAAAGCGTTTGATGCAGAGAGCATGGAGCAAATCTGGGGCTCCCTCTCTTGAATGCTGCCTCTCAGGTAACCTGCATTTTCTCAGATGCATTTCCAGTTCCCTCAGAGCTCGCCTGCAAATGCTAGATCTGTGCCTCCTCTTCCCATTGGAGTGAATCCTGAGATCCAGCCTGTTTCTGACTGAGGTTTTGGCTGTACGTGCTAGACCCCAGTTGTTTTTTCTTGTAGGCTGAGCAGGCTTGGTACCTGCCTATATTTCTGTAGGGAACCTGTGGAGAGCAAAACCCACCAGCAGCAGAGAAGCAACCTCATTATGTACCAGCCAGAAATATCCACTGAAATCCTTCCTTAGGGCTACTGTAACAATTACATATTTATTTATTTTTTAACCCCTTCCCCCCAGTTTTTCAGCCCTTCAACTGTGCCATAGGAGTTAGGACAGAAGAGTTGCCTCTTGTGTCACCTGCTCTGTTGTGTTCCCCCAGCATCACTGCTTTGGTGGGACATGGGACATGCCATGGCAGTGCTGTGTTAATGAATAACTCCTTGGATACTTTCTATTTTCTGGCGAAGTGTTCCCTGACCAGCAGAAGTGGCAAAGCATCTCACTTTAAAGCTCCTCTCTGACAGATACCGGTAGTGCTCTGCGCTTATATTCATGTTCTGTGCTTGGAGGGGGGCACAGATGGCAGCGAGGTGGAGGGCTCTGGCAGATTCTGGACAGGCTTTCTCAGCACAGTCTGTGGCGCTTTCCCCTTCATGGCTTGGTCATCCATGTGATCTTCTGGCCCAGCTTGTCTTGTGCCTCTGGTCTTACATACAGCTACCTCTCCACCCATGTGTGCCAAGGAGAAATCTCATGGGCCTGGTGTACTGAGGGAGGGCAGTCAGAGGTAGGGAGAGATGCTGTGTCGACTCGGGGGCTGTCCTTCACCAATGTCCCTGGGCTCCTGCTCACCTCCGCTGCTGTGTCCCTCTCCCTGGGCAGCCACAGCAGTGGAAGACCACATCCAGCACACCTCTTTGCACCCATCTTCAGCAAGATACCTGGGGCCAGAGCCGCTTTTGCTTGATCTCTGCTATGGCTCTGGAGGCCATTGATTACTTGGGTTGCCATTGCTTTCTCAAGGATGGGGGATCAGAGCGGCACAGCACTGTCCACAGTGCAGACTAGAGTGATGATCCGGTCTTCATAGACCTTGTCAAGCAAGTGAAACAGCACACAGGCTTCCTCAAAATGTTTTGAATACACACTGCCTTTTAGGAGTGCAGAGCAGTAAACAGGCCAGAATTCTTTAGCTGGTTATTGTATATGTGTCTTCACCAGGCTATGAAAATTAGTGCCTACAAAATATGATTATTGTTGTCTGATCGTTCTGGAAATTTTGTCTTCACAGGGACAGGCCTCTGTATGCATTTGAGCCTGGCTGTTTGTCCATGTCCTAATTACATGTTCTAATTATAAGTAATTCCAGACGCAGGCATAAGCTGTTTTTCTGCAATAGATGTTCCAACAAGATTCAGACATATTGTCAACATGTTTTAGCAGTTTAATTGCAGAGCTGGAAAGCAAACTGTTGTGAGCTTTATTCTCAGTCCTGGCAGGTCCCTTGCATCCCCCTCACCCGGTTGGAGCTGTCAAAGGCAGGGGATCCAACCCAAGCTCATCTCTGAGTCTCCCTCCGCAGCCCAGGAGGAAAGGCAAGCGCCCTCTGCACTGCGGGTCAAGGGAGTCTGGACACCTGGCTTGGGGTGAGCACTGAGCTTTCAGGTAGGTGGGCTAGGTGGGATTAATGTCCCCCTTGCGCCTGTGGGTCTGGAGAAATGCTGCCATGGCCGGCTTGTGCATCACTGCTGCTCACCTGCTTGTGCGTTTTGGTGATGCTTCCTGATGTACCTCTGTCGAGGTCTGCTCCTCAGGCAGTGGACTTCAAGTCTCATTGACACTAATGACCTCTCAAGTAGCCCCTAAGGAGCCCCCACAGCACTCTCCACTCAGTCTATTGGGTATTTCTCCAAACATGAAAGAGATATTTCCAAAGAGAGTAAGAGTTTTTAAATTATCCTCACCCTGCTGATGCATTTCATTAATGTAAAAATGGCATGCCAGAATATTTGTTCCGAGGAAGAAATGTGGAAGAAACACTTCCCAGTTTTGTCAGTTTTGTCAGTCCGTAGTGGAGTGTCCTGTGCTCCTGCGCTCTGCATTGCTGGTGACTGGTGCACAGCACTGCAGTCCCCGAAGGGTCTGCCTTCTTCCTGAGTTCAAATGAAACCATTTTAAAATTCATTTTCATATGTTTTCAAAATACATTTGTGCCATGGTACAGCTAGCATCCTGCATTAACAGCAAGGTGTCCTTTTTGTTTCATTTTGAATTTTGGAGACCTTAGTTTTGCTCTCTTACTGCTTTGTCACAAGCCATCGTAGCAAGCCTGCGGCTACCAAAATCATGGATGGCACAAGCACAGGAACTGCTTTTGTTGTGTTTGTTTACCAGCCCCAAAAAATCCTTGTTAATCTTGACAAGATCCCAGCTTCTGTGGTGCTTATGAGCTTTTCTACCAGCGTGCCCTACAAAAGGCTCTTAGACGTATAAATTATGCAGAGTGCTATGATCATGTAGCTGAAATAAAAGGCAACAATTTCTGGAAACAAGCTGCACAAAACTGCACTGTGCCAGTTTCACAATGTCATAGTGAGACTTAGAGGTAATTAATTAATATTTCATACGTGGCTTTCCAGACCTTGATGAAACGTTTCACACTGACGTGACGGACACAAGTTCATTGCACAACACTCTCTCGCCATCCAGAAACACACAAGGCACACCGCAGCGTGAGCTCCTCCATTTAAGTTTAGTTTTCCACAGCCTGTGGTACTTTTTCTTTCTGTCTTGATAAGATCAGTAAATGTTTTGCTGCAGGAGAGAGGGCAACGCAGCTGTATGGAGGTTATGCACTGAATCCAAATGGGAAGGGAGGGATATAGAGTATATATAATGCATTATGTACACAGAAGGTAATCAAGTACATAGTCGTTGTGGGCAAAGAGACAATTCCAGCTCTTACTGGGCAGACATTAAGCGCTGAACACCTGCCTATTGCATCTATAAATAAAATCTCTGCGGTTCTTCCTTTCAGCCCGAGGAACCTGAGCACGTGTTTTCTGGAGCAGCTGTCTGCTCAGGGAAAAGAGCAGGGAGTCACCCTGCGGTGGTAACTGTTTAATTTACATCGGTAATGACAGCCCTGGTGCAGGCTGTCCTTCTCTCCGGTTCCCAGCATGGTGGTGAGAGAATTCAGCTGCTAAAGCTGGAGGGAGGAGATTCCTCCTTTGTGCGATCCCCCGCTGTGCTGAGGAGAGGGTGCTGGTGCTGGGGCAGCCTGCTGCTCCTTGCTGCCTGCTCCTGCTCCCCGGAGCAGATGTTTGCTGGCTCTCTGACCTAAGGAATCACCCCACAGCCATGTAGTCAGAGTCTCTAGGCATCCATCCTGACAGGTGAGAGGAGCCTGAAGTACATTTTTACTTCGTATAAATAGCCCTTTACTATTTCACTTACAGCTCTGTGTCTCCAAATCCAGGATGAAGTTCTTCCTTTTCCCCATCTTCACAATGCGGTGCTGGAGAGCCGCCGTAGCTAGCAAGGGGGGGACTTCATACAATCACAGAATCATAGAATGGTTTGAGTTGGAAGGGACCTTAAAGATCATCTAGTTCCAACACCCCTGCCATGGGCAGGGACACCTTCCACCAGACCAGGTTGGTCAAAGCCCCATCCAACCTGGCCTTGAACACTGCCAGGGAGGGGGTATCCACAGCTTCTCTGGGCAACCTGTCCCAGTG
>Ga0181612_159871_pt1 | contig 34105 bp, 21 predicted proteins | sample HoacroProtozoa21_FD_119630 | JGI IMG/M metagenome (GOLD analysis project Ga0181612, IMG submission 119630) | Hoatzin crop microbial communities from Cojedes, Venezuel. Combined Assembly of Gp0051906, Gp0051904, Gp0051908 | reverse complement strand
GTTCAGAAGTCATACTTTTGTGATACTGGATTCCAATTCCAAAATTTATTTCGGAACTTCTATTAAAGGTGTACTGGTCTGGGATTTTTGTATGGCAAATAATATAGCTTGTTCTCTTAACACAGTCTTTCAATTAATTCAGGTTTTTATTTTCAGTTTCTTCTGAAAGTACCATACTCTTCTCAGTCAAAGCGAGAGGAATAACTTAGGAAATTCACACCTTCTAAGTTCTTCTGTCTTATTTTCTTCCTAGGTCTTTGCATTTAGAAACTGTTCGGACTGGAGTCTGTTCACCTTTTCCATGTTACCCTATAACTAATGTTTTCCCTTTTCCCTGATAAAATTTGGAGGAATGACATATTGATGGAAAAGGAGGAAGTTTTAGTAAGAATAGAATTCTCTAAATTTAGGAACTTTGGATACTTTTTCTTCAGTATGCTCCTAAATAAAGGAAGCCTGAAAAATCTTCAGTACAGTGCCTGTTACAATCAAAGGAAACCCTTCAGCTCTTTCAGTTGGCTACTGAATTACTTCCAGTGCACAAGAAGAAACAAAACAGCAAATTACTCTGTTGTGCATTGGCAACATCTCGGTGGAAAGATATTTCCCTTACACCCTGAACATTGACAAGCCCATCTAGACTTTTGTAACTACTGACATGCAGAGATATCTGCTGAAAGACAGATATTCTAGAGACATAACGAAGTAGGTACAGAGACTTCTTATATGCTCCCAGTCAGCACTGGTATTCGCTTGGATCCATGGCAAGCTGCATTAACACAGCACAAAGCTAAAGCTTTTGAAACCAGTTAAGAGTAAAGTTTTATTACCTCTGGCACTCGGCCACTATCATGGGGCTGATATGTTTGTGGATCTGAGGTACTATGTCCACATAGGGCTATGTTTCACTGTGTGATGTTTACAGTTTGGATTGTCGTCTGCCTTGTACAGTGTAGGCATATTTACATTGCTTGACTGCTTTAAGTGATATACCAGATGGACGTTAATCCTTCTGTGAGCTTTTCATCTCTCAGACTGCTTTGCATCTCTCAGACTCACAAGAATGCAAGTAGGCCCTGGAAGAAGCTACTAGGGTTGACTTCAGAACTGACCATCTAGCCTAGCAAAAAAGTCTAACAGCTGGAGAATCTTTGGGTAGTAGATTGGCCATGGAGGGCTTCTCAAGTTATCTCCTCTTGTTACTCTGATCCTCTTCCAAGATTTTGTGACTCAGTCACAAAACTGAAACTGTTGAAGCTCGAGTGTGATATGAAACCCACAAAAAGTCGTCCAGATAAGTGTCTACTCCTCTTAAGAATCGTATCCATACACCTCAAGCCAAAGGGAAAACGTATCAATCTCAACAGCAACTGTACTATGGCACTGCGATATCAGACACAGACCAAGTAAATGTGACAATCATCAAACTGGTGTCACCAGCCAACTTCATACTACTTTAAATGTTTATAAAAATGACAGTAGGAGACTGAATTACTTCTATTACTCATCATTCTGTCTCCATGACAGAAGCAGACATTCCAGTGTCATTGGCAGCAAGTTCTCCAGGTTCTCTGGTTTTCCCTGTACCACTTCTGCTATCCATTCTGCCTGTGCACGTATGTGACATGCTCAGTCTTGTTGACACAAGCGTAGTCAAAGCCTGGACTTCCTCAGTTTCCTACTGGGGAATCCAGACACAATCCTTTGGGCACACTGCCTGCAAGGATTTGGCCACAAGATCTGATGAAGAGAGGAGTATTCAGATCTTACCATGCTACTACTGTCTGTTCAGTTATCTTACATGCATAAGATAAGGTGACTTAATCAGAAAACACCCTCTGGACTGTCTGTCCTCTCGGCGGCGGAATATATTGAAATTCATGGGTGCAGATCAAGTTCACAGGTCAATCTCTTGTGTTCTATTCTGCATGAGCAGTAGTTCTGTTTGTGAATGTGCACAATTGCAAAGTGGGATCCTTTGAGTTTATTGACAGAGAAGGTTGAGATGTTTTGGGACAGAGGTCCATTTATAGTTCAGATACCTATGCTGGAGATGTTCACAGTATACACTGACATGAAAGTCAGGTGATACCTGAGACATATCATTCACCAGTAAAGACAGCACATGTTTCCTAATCCACCCTTCTCCAGACACACAGATAAGTGGTCTTCTACGAACATGATTTTATATAAAATATAGAGGATCTTTAAGAAAGAGGCACTGCAGAGTGTCGTGCTTGAGGCCTTAGGAACACACAGAACATCTTCATACATTAAAGGTAAAACTAGTTACGATTTCTCTAGTAGAATAATGTAACAATTTATGCTGAAAGTCCAACCCTCAGCTTAAAGCAGAGATAAATTCAAAGTTAAAGTTTCTCAGGGCTTTGCATTGCTAAATTATGAAGTATCCAAAGATGAACATTTCACAGCCTCTCCAGGTAACGTATTCCAGCCCTTAAACATTCAGTGTGAAGAATTTTTTTCATTTCTCTGGTTGAAATTTCCTTTGCTAGAGCACGTGGCTGTTGCCTCCTTTCTCGGGAGAGTTTGGCTCTGTCAGCTTTCCTTTTCCTTAATGGAAGACTACCATTAGATCCTCTCCTTAGCCAGACTGAGCAAACCAGTGCCGTCTTCCTGATATGCTTTAGCCTTCTAATCTTCTTCATTGGCTTTGTTTTTATTAGTGGTCCAAAACCTAGAAACATTTCTCTGGATGTTCCTTCATGAGAGCTCAGTAGAATGATTCCTTTGACCTAATGGCTGTGTTCTTAAGGCAGTCCAGTACGTGGTTGGCCTTGTCTAAGGGCATGTTGCTGTTCATACTCAACTTACTGTCCACCATTCAGGTCCTTTTCTGCAAAGCTGCTTTGTCTCTAGTCAGCTCCCAACCCGTAATATTTCATGGAGTCCTTCTGTTCCATATGCAGGAGTTTGCATTTGCCCTTGAGCTTCGTGAGGTTCATGTTGGCCCATTCCTCTAGCTTACTGAGGTCCGTCTGAAAGGCAGCCCTGCCCCTAAGCATACCAGCCAGCAATAAGCACTGTCCAAAGTTAATGTTAAGTAAGTTAACCCAAAGTGGTATGCAAGTACACTCATTATTCAGTGTTTTTTCAACAGAGCTATTTGCTACTGGAAAAAGTTAACAAGTTACTTGAGTCTTTTCAAGAACAATTGAAAGCATATCCTCATAAAAACAAATGAACATTTAACTCAGAACAACTCAAGTATATGATCTAGCACCTCCTTAATACTATTCCTATTATGTACCCACTGTGAAACATTTTCCGTATGCACTGCATGATTCCACAGTGATTTAAATATTCTGTTATATGAAAGATAAGCTTCTTGTAGTCCTGGTGCCTGTAATCAGCCATGTTTACTTAAGATTCCATTTATTGATGAAACCTGATGTTTATCCTCTTGCTGTAATTGAAGAAAAAACATATAAAATAGTTCTACATAATTCTCCTCATATGTAGTGGTGCAGCCTCCCCGACTGGGTCACCTGGCACTCTCAGAATTAGCCAATATTGTGTTCTTGCCTCCGTTACAAGAGCAGTGAGTGGGGCAACCTGGAATTTGTCTTGTCTTTGGTTGGACGCTCCCTAACCATACCTGGAACTCCTGCTGCCTGGATCATAGCCCTGTCTGGTGGATACCAGAATTGTACATTCTGGAAAATACCAGAATAGTATGGTTGCTGCTAAGATACCAGAATTACTTGACACAGGTTATGACTAAGATGGAAATTTACTGATGACTAAAGCAAATCGTCTCACGACCCTGTAAACAGCAGTCTCAAGTTAGGCCCTTTGAGCTCTCCTGGACCACAGCGGGCTGCAACTAGCATCTCCTTCTGCATGGGACACCTCTCAGAGCTTGCAAACACTTCAGTTTGAGAAGTTCGGAGGACTGTCACCGAAAACTAATGATGGTACCTGGGCTGGAAGCCTTCATTGCTTGAGGCTCAACCCTGGCCCACTGAGAAATGGTGAGACATTTGAAGTGAATAGTGCACTGACCTTGAGGGGGGATTTTAACAGGTATACCTTCACAAGTTTATATATCCTTGTGTCTGTGTGGCTGCATGTGTGACTTGATTTAGGTACCTGGTAACTAGTATAGTATAAATATTGCCATGTTGAATCTGTAATTAAGTCACTGTTGTGACTGAAGTAAATCCCATTAACTCACTTTGTAAGTGTTAAATTAATCAATGATTCAGTGCTGCTAAAATCCTGTGATCCCGCTTAAACTGTGACTAAACCTTAGATTGCTGCTAGCTGTATAAATCATCCTACCTCAATCCTACCTCGATTTTCCTTTGTATGTTCCATCCATGTAGCAAGTAACAGAGTGGACCTTGCCATCAAACTTTGTCAAATGATGTTTTTACGAATCCCTGTTAAAATTACTTTCGCTAACTCCTGTGAAAGAAAATGATTTTTAAGTGATCTAAACTGCTTACTTTGTGACAACATGAATTTGAAGAAAAGAACTCTAAAGAACTCTAACATAGCTGTTTCAGAAGGGTCACATAGCTGAATTTAGATCATCCTGGATGTTTGTGTGGTAAACTATCATCTGTATTTTCCATGCTATGTAAAAAAGCCTAAGTAAGAAAAACTAATATACTGACAATTGGTAAGAAAACAATGATGTAGTTAATATCAGCTGAGACAGTTCTACGTATTCACCAGTACTTCACATTTTTGTCCTCTTATTTTCATATCATCTCTACATTTTGATGAAAGACCATTGTGCAGATTTAATTGGCAACTGAATTCATGTGGAAATGGCAACTGAATTCATGTGGAAATGTTAACTGAATTCATGTGGAAAAAAGATGTGATTGTTGGGTCTTTAGCTCTGTGGTTTCCTTTATAAGCAGAATTATTCTTCAGCTGCAGGTTTATGAAATTTTCCAAATGAAAACAAAAAAACTCTCCAAGTTTCTAATGGGGAAGAAAATATTGTTGCTATGAAAAACATTGAAATGCATTGATAGCTCCCTTAAGTTGAAGATTTTGACATTTTTTCTCTAAATATTAAAAAAATACAAAATTCAGGGTTTTTTTTCTTTTTGATTTGCTGTGCTCCTTCCCAGTTTTTCTTTTTCCTTTTTCTACACTGGATATAAATAAGTGAGTTCAGTCTAAAATTTTCTGGTTTTCCTCCTCCCACCCCTCTCAGTCCTCATTTGTCATTTTCTATCTAGGAAACTTTACCAAATAGCAGAAAAATAAAAAGGAAATCTTGTTCCTTAGATCTGCAGTAGTATGACAGTAATGACACTGTAACATTTGCAAAGCTGTATGGTTATATAAGAGAAGAAAAATGAATGGTGCATTCATTCATTTTTGCTGCTTTCAGAAGTGAAAAAGAAAATGAAGTAGAAGAAGGAAAGAAATAATATTACAAATGTGAAGAGAAAATATTTTTTAAATAATAAGGAGCTGTTACGTTTTCAACCCTGTCAAACAGATTTTTTTCCCCAAATATTGACATACCCGACAATTCTCTTCCCTTTTTCTGAAAATCACATCAGATGCATGAATGGTACCAGCTTCAGTACACTCGTTATCCTCCGTTCTATATTTGCAACACATGCTAATGCAATGGAGTATGTGACATTGTGTAAGCAAAGATTAGTGAGCACTGGGTGGGGGCTTGCTGGCTAAGTATTGGTCAAGGTAAGACTCACAGAATTTTGGCAAGTTTACAAATACTTCAGCTGTACATAGGCTGTGTTCTCAGTGAACATCTGCCAATTTTGCGGCAGTGTATGTGTGGCTGAGCTACTATGTTCACATTAAGATCTTGTCTTCCCAAAAGTCTGAAACTTGATGTATAGATTCGACTCACCAGTGACAAAGAAACTTCCAGTGCAAAGCTATAAAAGAAGCCCAAACCCTTCAGTCTCTCCTGAACCAACACTCTGACTCCAGACCATGCTTATGGGATGTCTGTTATATATTTGAAAGAGCTATGAACTGCACAGAGCAATGCTGGTTTCCCCCGATTTCTCACATGAGGACAGCAAATATCTCAGGGTCTGACCTTTCTACAAAGATTAACAAACTATCTTTCAGCTATGGTGAGTTTAAATTTTCTCCTGTCTTCTTGCTCATTCACCCAAGAAAATTAAAAAGAACAGTCAGAATGTAATGCATTATAACAAATAAATTATTTGAGGTATTTGAACTGATTCACATGTATTTCCCACTGGAGTGTCTGACACTCTCCTGCTGACTCCTGCAAGAGGTGCATCTCATATTTTTTTGGGGGGAAAATCACAGAATCACAGAAAAAAAGAGAAAAAAAAAGAAAAAGGGAATCTTAGCAAGAAAATGAGTGTTGCCTGCTATCTCTGCTAAAAGGATTTAGTTTCTAGTACAAGGTGAACAGTCAACACAATACATTAAAAAAAGAGCTTTAAACAATGGGGAAATATTTTGTCAACACCCCACTCTAAATGTTTCCAATTCCCAGTAGAACCATAGATTAAGACCTGCCAAGTCCCACAGTGCCTTGCACAGCCAGAAATAAATGAAGAGTAACAGCAAACACAATTCTTATTTGACTTGTAGAAGTCCTTGAATAACAAATATTTTCATATTTCCTTTTGGTGTCAAACTAACACGCATGGAAAAGTATGGGATAGATGAAAAGACATTTTTCCCAGCATTCTAGCATTCCTTCTCTTTTATCTGGCAGTTTTGTTCCAGATAAACCAGCCTGGAATGGCCATCTCTTCAGCGGAATACGAGTGGCTCTGTGTTGTAACACAGCTGTGTAGTGCCTGGATAAAATTTGATTTCTGAACACTGAAGAGGATGTAAGGGTGTAGCTTCAGAGCTTGGAGTGATTTCCAGGATGTCAGCTGAATTGAACTATGCTGTGTGGAGTATGTCCATAAACATTTTTTCCATAAGAACTGTTGTTGTATTGTAATAATCCCGATAGAAAATACTCTAGAAGAGATTGTTCTGCTGCTGAGATAAGGCACTGCATCTGAAGAGACTGGGTTTATTCTATATGGATTCTTATACCGCATACTTATGGAAGCTGGCTAACAGCTGCTGCGTAATATTTGTTCTGTCATTCACACTGCAGGCCATAACTATAACTAAATAAGATCCTTATTTTGTTAGCGTTTTAGAGAGGATGGTGGTGTTAAGTTTTTAAAGATACATTTCACTGTAACTTTGTGTTAGACCTGATTAATTCAAGAATGGAACATGGCAGCAAAACGTGGCAAGACAAAAAAGAGAGCGATATTTCTTAGGGAAATCCATCTATAAGATTGAAATTTTTCTGGGAGAACTCTGTCTCCTGCTCAGTATAACTTCTGGAAGAAAAATTATTTCTCCAGAGGAGCAAAGTTGTCTCTCATTAGCTTTGTGGCTTGTAACCATTTTAGCTTCTGGTTGAGCCCTATACATTCTCTTCTCATGTGGTCAGATTTGCTTAACTTTCAAATCTCTTCATATAAGATACCTAAAGTACTTTCTGTCTTGCTGGTATCCTGAAATACAGTGAGATAGCATAATGATGTACCTCATCCTGACCCATGCAGCATGTGGAGGAAATACTGAGACTTTTCACTCTTTTGGGACTGTAAGAATTAATGATGTTTTTAGTATTCTTCCATTCTGCTTATAAAGCAGTGTTTTAATTAATACAACTCTAGATGACACTTCCCCTAGAAAAATATGTATTGTCCTGGGAAGAATTCCAGGGAAAATGGAAATTATCTCATTCTTCTCAATTCCCGCTCCCCTTAAAGAGGAACTTCAGAGTTGAGCATTTCTTCCTGAGCTAGGCCGGCCTCCACCCTAAAAAATGTTCTGTTCTTAGATAGGGAAGGAAAACGAAAACAAAAACAAAATGTTTTTACTACTCTCCTGAATGGAATGAGAACAGATCAGACTCCCTGGGTATTTGGGGATGGAGATCCTAAGCACATATGTTAAGAACTCCACCCATGTACAATAAGTTGATGGGAAAAAAAGTAAACCTTTGAATCCTCAGGTCTCATAAGAAAAGAGGTCAGGACTTAGGTGCAAAGGAAATGGAAGAGCCTACAAGACTAGCCAGACGTTTTGTGAATGCCAGTAGGGTCTAAGTGTTGTTCCATAAGAAATCACAGCTGGGAGTGTCTCCATCTTTGACAGTATTCAACTTCAGTTGCCTGAAACGAAGTGTCAGCCATGTTTGGTAATTACAGAATAACATGTTGAGATGGGAAAAGCCTCCATACCTTCAGGCAGCACATTAGTTTACACCTTCGATAGTGATGTTTTTCTTCTTCAAAACCACATGATCATTTCCAGAATTAAATACTATCCTTCTAGTTTTATTCTCAGAATCCTAACTTCAAGTAGAATTACTTTCTAGTCTCCTGGGTCTTGTTCTCTTGGCATCCACAGATGCTTTGTGCAAATGTCTCTGTCCATGATTTCTTCTATTTCCAGCATTTACCATGCCTCAAAGTTGGCTTTATCTGAGTCTGCTGCTTACTGAAGTGCAGAACAGAATCTGCCAGTTCTTTCGATAGTGACTGTGTTTTCCCATTTGCTCATTTGAGTATTTTTCTCATTAGAGATTCTACATGGTAAGGCTGCAGCTGTTTAAGATCCCCTGTGGGACAACTTGAGTTATCCCATGTTACAGTGTCCTGTGTCCCAAATGTTTTGTTTGTTCTGGCAATTGATTTTGTGTTTTCATATTTATTATTAAATTTTTTGTGGCAGTACTTTTGTGGGGTGCAGGGTGCCATTTCCCCCAGAAGTCACTGTAGTGCCTATCCCTCATTATCAAGTGTTGTGCAGTTGGCAAGCTGCGTTACTGATATTTCACACAACTCTGTCAGGCTTTTTATTTATCTGCATGCCCTCTGCGGCTCCGGAGTCACCCTGGTGGAAAGTCCTCTCTGGGTTGAAGTGCTGGCCAGATGCCATGCCTTGCCCTGTGTGATTGCAGCTCCATGGAGGGGGGTCACATACCTGCTGCGGTCCTACTGCCTGAGAGTCACGCCGTGTCCTTTAGTGTGCCGCTCCGCTTGCATCTTGGATTTCATTTGTGCCTGCTCAGTTTTGAATTCCCTCTGAACGGCACACACTGCAGGGCTGGACTCCAAGAAGTTGTGATCAAACACCTCATATGTATTCAACCCCATATTCTGTTCAGATTTCCACTCCTTAGTTAAACCATTCCCTACATATATAGCTTAGCAATGCAGGTTGCTTTTCCAGATTATCAGCTCTTCTGCATTATCTTGTGGCATGGGACAGAAAAAAAGAAGTCTCCTCACTCAGTATTTGCTCCCTACGTTCAGTTATCTGTTGAATTTATAGGCAGCAACTATATTAGTAAATTCAAGAATGCCTAGCAATTAGCCTGGAGCTGGATTGTCTGTGTTTGTAAATTGTTAAGACAGTCCCAGTAAAGAATTTGATGTATTTATGACATTCCTTGGACAATTTATAGACTGCCAAAGAAAATTGGCACAACTAAAGGCAGATTGCTTGCAACCTGTTTAGTCTGAAGGCTGTGACTCTTTGTTAATACAGACTTGAGGTGCACTGTGATACTTATTCTCAGTTAAAGTAGGTGTAAGTCGTACATTCTGAAGCTGACATTATGTAAAGGACAAAGTGTTTGCAAGCTGTCTCATGCTCAGCCTTTCTGGATCTTGACTCTCAGAGCCTTATTCCACATTACACCTGCCTGTGCTTCCGAAGTTAGTGTCAGGGTGTAAGCACAGGCTGAGGTGACTGCTGTGCCCGCAATATGCACAAATCTGCAACATCAGAGATGGCAGTTTCGCTTACAGCAGAAGAACCACTTAGATCACAAGTGTGATCCAAGCTTTAGAGGAAGTCTTTCCACTATGTTATGTGATAGTAAAAAAATACTATTGTGTTACTTAGTTCCTTTATGTCAGGATGCTGACTGCCAAGATGCTTTAGCTTCCCAGATTTTTTAACCTTTAGTATAGCCACATCTTCTCTCTCCCCATCTTCTGAGATCCCTGGAATTAAGGGTACCTTTAGCATAGTGAGAGGCTCAGAAAACAAAAGAACAGTAGAGGCATTATTTGTCTTGTGGCTTCCTTAATGTCTTCCGCTGTTAGAGCAAACTAGTCAATAAATGGCAGACAAACACTTTCAAGAATGCACTTCTCTTCAGATGACTGCAGCATTCTACTTATTTTTCAATGCATTCTATGCTGATCCGTGTGCACGAGGAGGCCAATCCCTGCATCCCAGAGGAAAGCAAAGACTATTTAGCAAAGTGGTCGTTTCAATACCGTCCAGGCATCTTGCAGCTCCCTTCTACTCCTGCTGAAACCCTAAGCACTATCAAGCGAGAAGTGGAGCAGCCTATTTTCCTAGTTTGCCTACCAGTTTATTTTGTAATATCCTTCTCTGATTTGTGGGGAATGTTCGAGGTTAACAACTGGAAAAGTGCTGCCTTCAGAAATGAACAAACAATGATGAGCTCCCTGCTACTCTGTTCAAAATTTTTGTCTGCCTCTGGTCTATGATTGCATCAGTATCCACAACTAGCATTTTTTGGTCAAGGTGCTGATTAGCCACCTGCTCAGCATCCTTCACGTATCATCCTCTTGGAACATATGATCCTATACAGTAAGAATGAATTTTGAAAATGTCTTACCACTTCCAAGATCCAAGACTGAGGAGAGCTTTTGGGAAAATAATACCAAATAACAAAGGAAAACAGATGGTGAATCATTGTGAATAGAGACCTACAGTGTGGGCAATACTGTCCTTTTCCTCTCTTTTTTTGTATGTCAGAGATGTCACAGTGGCCAAAGGTAAAAATGTCATGAGTTGTGTGAGAACTATAAAACTAGGAGGAAGAGATACAACTTTTAAAAGATCCCCAAAAGACATACTCAAAGACAGAAGAAGATATATCTCTGACATGTGTGTATTTTGGGAAAAGCTCATCATGTTCTCCAGGGGCATTTCTAATTATGTGACACTGTATGAAAAAGAACTGAAAGATCCTCTAACTTTATCACCATTTGATAGCCCAAGATGTCATTTTGAGCATTCTGTTTGCACAAGTTTGTATTTATGAAAAAAACCCAGTGTTTGTAGATATATTATTTTCTTTTAAAAGTGCAGGTTTGTGTAAAGGCAAAAAAAATACATATGAATATGTACAAATAATAATTTGTTGTTCACTTTTATGTTGTGTGTTCTTTATCAATAATTCACTAGACTCATGAATGCTTAGTAAAACTACATTCTGTCACTGCTGTTACAATGTTGAAATGTATTTGTTGACATTAGTTGCAGCTGTCTGCAGATGCCTACAGTGTAGAAGTCTACATCTGAACTAGTCCTCTTCTTCTCTTTTTGTGGGCAATGTAAAATAATAGGCATTTCCAGAGTTCAGTTTCCTCTCACACTTCCAGCATATAGTCAAGAGGCCTCATCTTTTGCTGCTAAAAATCTTCAGCAAGAATGCTAAAATCTTTAATATCTCCATCTGCAGTGCTCTCCCTGTGCTTCTCAAAAAGATTCTTCTGAGCATGGTTCTCATCAGAAGCGTATATTTTTGATCAGAACCCTTCAGCTTTTTTTCATTGCTGAAAACCCAGCAATTATCCAGGGAGAATTTGAATAGTGTCCCTCTCCCATGCAAGTATGTGGTGAAAGATTTCTTCACCATGGAAGCTGAATGAACTGTTTTTCTCACAGTCATTGGACAGATGACAGTGTCATCAATACCCAGAGAGACTCCAAGAGCCAAAGTTCAATGTCCCATTTTAAGAAAAGACCTTGCATTTAGGAGCCTTTGCAGACTTCAGTGCATGAACATGTTTGACTTGTTACTGGAGGTTGCTTGCAGAGGTTAGTGGCAGGCAGTCTGGAGACATCCTGATAAACTCTGAGACTTGCTGTGCAACAGGTCTGTGTAAATCTTGTGAGTGTCTCCAAAAGAGTTTGGAAAACTGACAGAAAGTTGGAAAATGGCCAAAGCTAGTTATAATTTCCAGATTAAATAATTTTATGGATAGAAACACATATTTCTTTAAAATATTCCAGGGATCTATCTATGAACACGAAAAGAGGAAAAGGTGATCAAGGCCATTGGGAGACAGGGAGTGTCCTTGAGACGATAACCAGTGCACCTTTGTGTTAACAAGAGCTCTTTTGTGTATGAGATGGTTGGGGTTTTTCCCCTATTCTGCATGCAAGGTATCACATTTAATTTCACTTCATTAGATTGATTGTATAATCTAGCCATCCATCTAGGTCTCACTTTTGAAAGGACATTTTCATGTCAGAGGTTATATCTAATTAATAACTAAGAATGAAATCCGTCTCTGGAATAATTTCTACCTGCTTCATTACCCTGTAATATGAATATTAGAACATTTGTTCAGAACTCATGGGTTTCAAAAAGGAAAGAAACAGAAAAAATGAAAACGTCAGAAATAATATAGAACCATTTTCTCTAGCAGAAAAATAAATATAAATGAACTTTAAAGGCAAGCAAAATTGGCTACTGTGTGTGTGATTACGGAGACTTATAGTCCGCTATAGAAAAACATCTGATTTACTACAGGGCAGTTCTGAATTGTTTTGAGTCTGTGTGGGTGTACACGGAAATTATGTGGAAAAAAGACAGAGACATAGCTCTAGGGGCAGGAAAATGTTGAAGGCCTCAGTTCTACATATATACCAAGGAAATGAAGAAAGTGGATATACAGACGTCTTCTGAATATGACGCCTGTCTTAGAGTTTCAGATTTGTCGTAACACGCATACCTGAAAGGAATTGTAGCTGATAATATTCAAGTCAACATAGTCAAGGAGAGTTATTCCCAGAGATAACATTACGCTGCTGAAATACAAGAGGAGTTTCATACAAGACAGTGATCAGTTCCATCATCTCCTTACAGAAGCCTCTTACAGCCAAGTGCAGTAGCTCATAATGGAGGCCAAAGTCTAGAAGCAGCCTTCTTCGCCCTTGTTACACTTTTTCTGACTGAAAATGTCAGGGGAATTCTAGACAAAACTGTTGTATACGTTCACCTTATCGCTTTGTAAGTAAACACCAGTTGAATATCATAGGCGACAGACTTCCACTATGCCCTAATTTTTACAATAAATATGCAGCACAATTGTTTTAGTGTATTTGTCTAATGTGATATATGCCATCTGAAAGTATGATCATGAAAATTCTTTAATTTCTAATAGTTTTGACAGCTTAGGTGCATTTTTCCATTATTAATAGAGAATATACAAGGGGGTTATGCTGTTTAAGTGACAAAGCAAAGACAAGGTGTATTAAGCACTAGGAAAAAATAAGCTTATAGAAATAATGGTCATAGTAAAAAAAAAGATCAGATTTCTTTGTAAGTTTGGAAGATAGAGTAACAAGGAACTGAAGTGTGGAAATGGTGATGATAGCAAAAAAATACCAAACATGCATTTTGAGAAGAGTGGAGATCTGATGTTCAGGTCAGGAAAAAAAAGAAAATCATAATTCATAGCAAAGAAGGTTTCAATCAGATCTTATGAAAACCTTCTAACTGTACAGATAGTTAAGCACTGGGACAAACTATATATGAAGGTTATTGAAATCCCTTGGTTTTATAGGAATAAATGGGATTAGTTTCTACCAGGGACTGTTACAGCACACTAAATCAGTCATATTTAACCCAGAGAGACAGACTGGAACTGCTTTTGATGTCCCATGTACTTCTACACTTCATTACTTGCGTTGTCTTTGTAAGAATTGGGGCAAATCTTAAGATTTTGTGTCAACAACACGATTCCTCTCCTCACTCACATGAATCCTAGTGTTCCTTTACACATAGTTAGCTTGATCAGTGACCTCTTCTTCCTCAGATACAGCCTTTTTGGCAACTTGCAAAGATCCTCATAATAGTATCCCCTTCCTTCCTGAAGGTTACACTGAAATACTGTACCACATGCCTCAATGTTGTATGCCAGATTAAAACATAGTTTTTTACTTGCTTTAAACAAAATTATAAGGATTTCAGAAACTTTTTTTAGGCTGAGGATTTTTCCTACACCCTCCAATCATGTGGTTGTGCATTGCTTTTAAGAGTACTCAGGGGTCAAAAGGGAGTCCAGAGTGAACAAAACAATATCAAAGAAACAGAAAGCTGTGTATGAAATTCATCCAGACTAACTGAGAACTACCTAGTTGCCTCAATATGCAGTTGTTGATCTGATCCAAATTCAATAGGCAGACTCTCACCACCTGAATTAACCACCCTAGTGCAAGGAGGGTTTGCCTGGACCCCTGAGGCAAGTCAGAGAGCTGATATTGGGCACGGAGGTTTATGGTCCAATCAATGGTAGGAAGCTGTCACCTCCAGGAGAGATGCTGAACTCTCCAAAGAGGTGCTGAGTGCAAAATCTAGCTTAGACTTTTCCACCAAGAGCAGAAGATGGTAGGAAGGAGATCATCAAGTACAATGGCTCTCTAAGCTAGGGGTTGGGTACTCAGTATTGAATAGACACTCAAGAATATATACATTTTTCTGTTTGTCTTGTATTTACCAACAGGTAAAACAGCAGAAGAAGAGTTTCCTTCTTCCTTTTCTGAAAGTTAAGATCACCTTTTCAGGTCTGAATTGGGATGAAAGTTAGGTGGGAGCCTCCATGGCTTCTCTGATCAAGATAATGTGAAGGACCTTATGGCATAATATACAAATGTGATCTGAACTTGTCCACGTTCAGGGTTCCTTCATGCTGGAGAGCAAACACTAGACCTCTCTTTATCCATCTCAAGATCCTTAATTGCTCTTCAGGTTTATCATTGGGACCAAAGTAGGTGATCTTAATCTTATCATGGCTGTTTCTTACAATGGAAGAAAATAAATTTGGGTGAGCCTTATTACCTATGAATGGAACTTTACTTCAGAAATTCCTAGGATGTTTTGCTTTTTAAGCATGTTTCTAAGACTTCAAAACAGCTATTAAGGTAAGGAAATTGTTTAGCTACTTTATGTCTGTTTCCTTCTTTTGTTGAGCCCTTAGTAAAAAACTAGAACATTACTTAGATGGTGATACGAAACACAGGTGGTGGGCTGAAACCTCCTTGTATTTATGGCAATGTACTAATTTTATATCTCCTAATCTTCCTTCCATCCCATCTCCAATTGTTTCAGTAATTGATGACAATTTGTAAGAGCCTAGAGAGAAAATTTTGCAAGAATGGAGCTCTTCAAATAGGATTTCAGGGAAGTCCTATGTCTCATGTTATGCAGACAGTCAGAAAAGACAATCACAACGCAGCACTAGCTTTGTCACTTATGGACTGGTTTGTATTGCATTTCTGGTCAGCTCTAAACAGAAAGAGACCTGATATCCACTTGGGGCATTTAAGTGCTATGGTAGCACCAGGCATAAAAACATCGTTAGTGATGTATGACAAGATCTGTAACAGCTCACAGAAAGTAGAAGCTGGTTCCTTACATTGGTGGTAACTAACTGATTAGCAAGAAATTTATAATTATAAAGATGTGGTTTGCTTCCAAAAAAGTTTTCATAAGTTCTGTTGACTGTGCTTACGAAGCATATTGCTGTATATCTCTTCTATCCAGCCTTGTATGCTGATCTCACGAATCAGAAACTTTTGCTGTCTTGTTTCTTCACAGGTATATAGATGAAGCAGAAATGCACATACGACTTTGTTCTATTTTTTGTGTATTGCTTTCTTTCCTATATCTTTTCCTCAGCTTCTTTCCCTTAATTTCATGGAATTACACCCAGGAAGTCGAGGGATCCAAAGCTAAACCAGGGCTGGACAGGCGGCTTGGAGTCCTGTACTGATGCTGGACCTGAAATGGGGGACCTGGTTCTTGTGAGCATCCAGTTGACAGTGGACACTGCAACTGCCTTGCAGGTAGGTCTAGCTTAGTGCCTCTGATGTGGCCAAACAGCAGTGGAAAAGGGGAAGCAGATGTTAAAGAATGAATCAGTCCATGTTCTCTAGGCTGTTGCTCCCTCAGCAGCCCTGCTTAAGTGGGTTTCTCTTTTTATGAAGAAGGGGCAGCAGGAAAGACATAAGAGTTTTAGCCTACATTACCCCCCCATGGCTGACGGAGAGTGCTAACTCTATTTATCTGCTAGTTATCTCAGTTACCCAAACCACACCAGTCCCAACTCAGTTCTGTCTGCACCGCTAGTGGTGCCCATTCAAATGATTCTAACATTGAAGTAACCAACAAAAATGTGTGATAAACAGAAAATTCTGAATCTTCTTCAAGCTCAGTCTGATCCTGTGTATTCGATGTTTATCTGTGTTCAGCTAGACCAAATTCTAAAATTACAATTCAAATTACATGGAGTGCTGGCCATCTAGAAGCCTTAGCTTCAATGCCAGCAGAAACCTTTTGCCCTTGTTCCTCTGTCAGATTACACTGCTGGGGGCTTCAAGGCAGTTGGGTTAAACTCAGAACAGGTATTGAAAAAGAGAGTGCTGTGGAACATACAAGCTTTTTTTTGTACTTCACTTATCTTTACAGGGCCTCAGAACAGCAATCAAGTGAAACATTTTGATTTGTTTTGTTAGGTAGTCTGAACAGGAGGAGGCTGCTCTGCAGCATGTGTTCCACTAGAGAGCTCCAATGCAGCAGCAGCATTTGGGATGCTATTGTCGTCTTGGTTATGGGCTCTCCACATCCTCTTTCGTGGTTTGTTCAGAAGAACTCACTATGGGGCCCTCCCAGTCAGGGACAATGATGAGGGCAAATGTTGTATATGACTAAATTCTTGGGAGGATACACTGTGCAGGTCCTCCTAAGGTCTCTCAGAGTTTGTGTTTGAATAATATGAATAGTATGCATGTCCATACCTCAAGCCACAACCCACCACTGTACCCTCCAGGCACAAACTGAGAAAGGTTGTCTCTCTCTCTCTCTGGAGGCTACGAAACCTTTTTCTTCCCCAGTTTTGCCTCTGAACTTTTTAGTTAGATATGAGATTAGAAACAAAACCACGACCATTTTTTTTTAAAGCTGGAATCATAATTTTTTTACTGGACATTATAACATCCCTGACTGAAGTTAAAAGTTTAAGGGAAAACAAAAATACACCATTGCTCTAAAGTAAAAATACTGTTAAACTAAAACCACACTCTTCATAGTAAGAAAGAGGGAGATGGGGAAGAAATTTCTGTATGCGGACTGGGAAGCAGGTTTTGAAATCCCCAAGCCTAGTTGTTTCAGTTGTTCGGAAGAGTACTGAAACAGAGTTAGACACACAAATTCATCAGTATTAAATAGTTTTATAAAGAAAGTTTTCTCATAGGGTGAGTTTTAGAAGTAGTGTTCTATGGAAAAGAAGAGCTATGTCCTCAAATGGAAACATGAAATTAAATGAAATGTCTGAAGCTCCCCTTAGACAGGTAAGGGTAATGTAATCCTCTGGGGAAGATTTCAGAGAAAAGCAGGTTACACGCTCCCCCACCAGATGCTGTGCTACATTTTCCCTTTCACAAGTTATATAAAGCATTTCATAGGAAGAGCTCTAATATTAAACCTCGAATCACAACATTCATCTTTGTTTATTCTGGAGGGTTGTCTCACAATGACTTCCTAGAACCTACACTTACCTGGCACAGCAACTCCCCACCGTGAATGCATGTAACAGAGACGGGTTAAACCTTGGAGCTAACACTGAAATTTGCTACTGAGAGAAATAGACCTGGGAGGAGGGTGGAGGCTGGCTGGGGCTGAGCAACTTCCACTACAAGGAGGGAAGAGGAAACTGGTGGGAAAATGTGTGGAGCTGCGCTTGCTGCTGCTGTTACCTCTCAGGAGACAGGGAAAAAAAGGATGGTGAATGGTGCCTGGGAGGAGCTTCTCTTCCTCCTCTCCCCAGCACTGTGCACCAGCCCACTGGCCACAGAAAGACAAACCATCTTTGAAAGGACTCAGTATCATAAGCAAGGAGAAGGGAGAAGGAACCGCTGTTTCTATTTTCTTGATCTGCTTTCCTAAACAACGGCCTACATTATCCATGACTAAATCAATCATCTGTAGGAGTGAGTGAATGTTGCTGTGCACCTTAACTGCGATTCCTGTCTTTCTGTTAGAAAAACTAGGCAATCTAGTTTGTCAGAACAGCTTTGACAGAAATGGCTATGGGCAGCTACTCAAGTTATCATTGATTTATCTCAAGTACAATCTATTTCTGGCAAGGCAAAGCTCGATGTGATGTAATTTACCTTTCTTTATGTCAAGAACATGTTTACTGTTATTAGTCCAATCTGATGAGAGTTTCCTTTTGGGAAACTCATCAGAGTTTTCCATAAAAACTGCAAACCATTGTGCTGCTTCGTATGGAACACTTAGTACTGCGGAGTCTCTGTGTAGAAGCTGTTCCTGCTACACCTCTTTTCAGTGACTGTCTACCAAAATGCCAAGCCATGTCTCCTCCTTTCTTGGCTGTGCAAATGCTCTTCTTCTTCTGGCCTTCCGATTCAAGCTTCAAGTTTGAGATTTGCATATCTTATAAGAAAGGGTATAAGGATTCTCAGAGATAAAATATAAGGTTTATTGGAGTTTGCTCATCAACACAGGGATACGCCTCTGACTGGAGTAGTTGTTACCCAGGAATGGTCAGAAGCTTCCTTTTTCATTCCAGCACCCTCCCTTTTATATCTGGTTGTCCGAGTTACTCGGGGACTCCTCCAGTGGTTCTGGAAGGGGGTCCTCTTTTCCTTTTTCAGTAGGATTAGACAAATTTATGTCCTGTGTTGATGTCTCAATGCTGCCACTGAAATAACACACCATGGTACATTTTTCAAAACTAGAAGGCACCTTTCCCCCACTCTTAAAACTTTAACAGGTTTTACTAAAACCTTTAACTAAAGGTTTTAGTAGGACTGGGTAACGTAGTCATGGCTATTGTCACAGATATGGCTGGCATCCATCCATTTTTTCAGGAATGCTAAACAGTCTGTTTTAATAATACATTTCCTCATATTGAATGCACTTTACATACTGTGCCATGGTTCTTGAAGGTTGCAAACAGGTTCAAGGACTTAGGCTTCTCATAGCTGATTTTCTGTTGCTTTGGTTGTGATTCTTTCAATCAGTGAACGCTGCTTCTAAAATTTTCTTGCGCATTATGCACAACAGTTGGAGATTGCTTGCTAAGAAGGGTTGTGTTTGGGGAATTTCCTTTAATGGACTAAACAACACTTCTGGCTGTTCCTTCTTGTTCGGTTTTTCTGATTGACCTAGCGAATAATTTTAGGTAGTTCCTGAGATGGTTTGTGAAAGCAGTAATTTCAAGTGCTACTTGTGTGAATTCTTCATTCTACTGTTTCAGCTGAGCAGTGGCTACATCTTCTATTAACAATCTAATTTCATGGTGAGATCTTTAACCTCTTTTGAAAGAGGCTTGTCATGGTTCTGGTTAAAATAGAACCGATTCTCTTTTAGGGAATCTTCCTCACAGCTAAGTTTTTCTAAGAAACTTTGTTTTTCTGAAGTTGGCTGCATGTTACAGACGGTGTCACTCCAAAGCTGATAACATCTAATGTTTGTAGTTATACTATAGGGAAGAAAAGGCCAATGTTGATAATTATTACTATAGCAGCCAAGATCACCAATAGACCTTGTATAAACAGGGGCCTTTTTCTGCATTCCATTTCTACCGTTACCTCAGTATAACTATTAACATTAGGCATTATCAGCTTTGGAGCAGACATTGTCTGTAAAATATGCAGCCAACTTCAGAGAAATGCAGTTTTTTAGAAAAACTTAGCTGTAAGGAAGATTCCCTAAAAGAGAATCGGTTTTATTTTAACTAAAACCATGACAAGGCTAAATGGCTTTTACTTAGAAAAGCACAGTTGCTCTGGTGCTTTTACTTTGAGTAAGTGCTATATTTCATTATTGTAAACAGAGTAAAAATGACAAAAAATTTTCATGAGCTATGCTGAAATGATTTTAGTAAGCTTTAATGTTCTAGTTGTTTAGAAACTGGACATAAACCAATACAAGCTAATGTTTAGTGTCAGCTCATTTCTGATTTATTTGCATTAAATTTGTACCATGGAGAACTTAGACACTTTGTGGAAGAATTTTATTCCTTAACAATCTACTTTTAGGAGTTTTTTGAATAAACAAAGTAGATTGTGCTTGACTTCAAAATAATTTTGGAACTTTGATGTTAATTTAATTATTGATAGGCAGACCCAGGCTTCTTATAGTGTCATCTTCTGAATAAATTGTTTAGGAGCATTTTCATTTTGATGTTTCAGGTAACAATTCCTGAATTTAACCTTTTAAGGTTTACTGAGCTGGAGTTATGAAACCGTTCTTCCAGCAGTAACAGATATTGGAGGGTGTATGGTTATGCTTTTTTACCCATTAAGTTGCTAAGTTGAGCCGAATGAGTTTCCATTGCTGCGCGTGTGAATTTCTCTTCTGTCACATTGTAACAACATAATAGCTGCTGTGATTTGGTGAAAAATGAAACAAAAAACCAGAAAACACCTCAAAACACTCAGCCCCCAAAACTATTTCCAGTTGTTTCCAGGTTTGGTTTGGTTACCGGTGTGAGATGTTGATCTTTCAGTTTACAGAACACTGCCTACTGGAGCTCCTTCTCATTGTAAACATAGCAAGATCCATGTGATTATCCCTCCTTGCATTCCTTAGGAGCCTTCTGACTTGCAGCCGCTTATCTTTTTGCTGTTCCGAGAAACGACCCTCTGTCCGTCATAACTAGCAACTTTTCAGTTCCAACCAATTTTTTGGTATTTGTACATTTCCTCCTAAAGACCCTAAACAAATGGAAAAAACAGACCTTGAAAGATTTGTTCTTCTCTTTAAAAGGGGATCTAATATTTCAGGACAATCTGGAACTTTCCCAGGGGAACACAAACCTTGGGGAAGGGGATATGTTATTGCTAGGGGTTTTTTTAGATGATTCCTGAATACCGAGACAGTGGCTGCAGTCATTCTTACGCTTTGGCATTTCATAGTAGTATTTGACAGCACTCCTTCACAAAAAAAAAGGAAAATTGCAATCTAAAACACACAAAACGGTGATTAATGTGAAACTTTTATTTGAAAACAGCTATTCCTGTGACATCTCTCTGTAATGCAAACAAAAAATGCAGGTCAGGAAAGCAAAGTCTGAAAAGATACAGAATGAAAACTTCGCAGTGCCTTGCTAAAGTTGAAAAACGAGTGTGGTCCTGGCTTTTGAGTTACTGTTATACAGGTATTATTCTACTGACTCTAGGGAATTTATTCCAAATATCCTCTGCATCAGTGTAGAATATCCTTCTGTGTGCTTAACTGTTAAGGAACAGGAACATAAATGGGATTGCCGGGGGTTTGCAATACCAAAGCTGCAAGAGCAGCAGAGGTTATTTAATTAGCCTTAACATACTTATGCATATGTAATGAACACAGTGGCAGAGTACTCAATTGTGTCGATTTTCTCCTGCACGCTCTGGAAATATAAGAGTGAATTTGAGAAATTTATTGCACTACAGGTGGGTACAAGCAGGTGTAAGTTCTGGTAGTAAGCACTTTACTATGGCATAGTGAGCAGATCCTTCTTTGTAGTAATTTCGCTAGCACGTGGTCTCAAAGATAGTGTTTCAGAGAAGCAGTTATTGTGGTATCCCTGCATTCCCCACAGCTACAGCTCACCAAAGCTCAAGCATGTTACTGGAGCACAGGTCCTTCCCCTGACTGCTCGGTGATTAGATTCCACTTCCTGCTTACTTAACTCGAAAATGTGATTAGCCTTCAAGATGCAGGAAGGGTCAAATTTAGACACAGTTGGAAACTGCACATTTTTTTTCCCAGTAAAACAACAGGGACAAACTGTTTATACAAATATTGGCAGGCTGTTGCTGGCAGCACTACACAAAATGCAGCTGGCTGGCTGGCAGTCCGGTACTGCTCCGAGAGGCACAGCTGGAGACTGAGTAACGAAAACCTGTTTCTACCAAGCACTACAGAGAAAGCAAGCTGCTGTAGTGACCACAGCAGCCACCTGTCATGTTTTCTTTAAAGATAATAAGAACAATTCCATTTTGTGAGAGGAATTTCAGTTCCTCTAAAGTAATTCTTATTTCAGGATAAAGGTTACTCATGAAATTGCTGGATGACACATTTCAAAACCTCTGACTCAGCAATAAATCCATGTTACATTCCCCACAGTTCCTCATGCAGTGGAAAATTCATGGACAAATCTCTGGGTCTGTGAACAGCCTTTGCTAATTGCAGAAGAAGATTATCACGCTTCAGGGACTGAAGAACAGAGTTCTTTAGCTTCATACATTTGGTATTAAATCCTTCACTTAAGAAACTTTGATTCAGAGTATTTCAGTCTGTGTAGCAGCACATAATCAGCTCTGTCCTTTTTAATGCCAAAAAGACTTTCTGGCCATGTTCTGCTGCTGCAAACAAAATATCTAAAGACAGACCTTTGAGTACTCCATGCTATATATGTCACTTTGCAAAGCAAACAGTGCACTGGATTAATAATTTAAAGGAACTCTTCATAGCAGCTGATAATTTTTTGTTGTAACAGAACACTGGGAAAATGCTGATGCTAAAAAATTAAATGCTCTCCAGTCAGCTGGCAAGTGAGTGGCTGGGCTTGCTGGGCAGGGTGCCTTCAGGCTGCTCAGCTTGCTGACTGCCCTGCTCTCAGCCCAGCTTTTTTCTTGCAGCGCTTAAGACCCACTTCTCCCTTAGTAGATTTTTCAGAAATTTACTATATAAAAATTTGAATTATATAGATGTATATTTAATCATTCACTTCAATAAAGAAATATATATTATGTTTGTACTTCTAAATACATTATTTTGACCAAAAGTATTGCACACACACTTTTTAAGGGGTTGTGTCAAACAAATCTCAAAATTCCATACCATGCATGTGGCTATTTACAAACTAATAAACCAGATATCTTTCCTTTTTGTTCCTGATGAACAGATACACACATATATAAAAGACTGCTATTAAATATTCAACAACAGAATGCAAATACTGTTTTCCACATAAATGGTCTCACTTATGTTTTCTTGATCAAGACTGAAAAGACATTTATATGATGAAGTAATAAAGGTCATGTAAAAATAACCAGCAATACCTGAAGTGTACCTTATTGCTTGCCAGTTCCCCTATGCCTGATAGCTTAGTTAAATATTAAAAAAGTCTTATTTGAAATTCTCCTTTGTAGATTGCTTTTTCTGACCTGAGATAAAACACTGGGATAGCCAACATGTTCTCCCTGCCACTCTAAAGTTAAAAGCTACCTATTTTTTCTTCACGTAGCAATACGTTCAGCCTAACCACAATCAAAAGGGTGGGGGAGCACTGATCCCACAGCAAAGGGAGGGAGTCTGGGGCTTTACTGTCAATTCTGGCGCCAGCTGATTTGGCTCTGGACCAAGAGGTCCTGGCTGAGGCACGGTGGTGAGCCTGAGCTGTGATTAACTAACCGACTGAACCCTGACATATTGCAAGCCACAGGATTTAATGTGATTACTCCCGAAGACAGCAGAACAATTTGGGCTTCACTCGATTCTATTTGGTTTTCACTAAAATGTATGTATCTTCAAATGCGAGTTGCTGGATTAAAGCAGAAGCGAAAGTCCAGTGGCGTTTGGAGTGGTCATGCTTTTGGCTAGAAGCCAGTTTTGAAGCAAGCCACTGTGAGTGCACCAGTGAATGATCATCAACTTTTTGGCTGAGGGTTGACTCTAAGATAGGAGCAGCTGACAGCTAAGGACTGAGGTGATACTTTATCTCAGGCCATGGCACTCTTCTTGAATCCCTAAGAGAAAGTAAAAGCATTAGAAACAGGAAATCTGATTCTACAAAGCTCTGTCTGGTTTTCATGGCTTTCTTGCATGCATTGTCGTGTCATGGGCAGTAGTAAAGTTGACAGACTGACTATGCTGGGTACTTACCAACAAGAACTTCTGTTTGGGCAAAACCAAGTTGCAAGGTTTGAAGCTGTCTATGTCTTTTACAACACAATTGTGACAGAATTAGATGTGCCTAAAGTGAAAGTCCTGTAGCCTTCAAAGTCTGAAACGAAGTGTGGGCAAATGGCATCAAAATAAGTGCAGAAGTCCTGATCACAAACTCATGGCCCCATGGGAAGTTTTTGGTTACAGGGGAAGATAGTATGGTGCAAATAATCCAAGAAAACTTTGGATCCTGTGAGTGAAAATTTTCTATTATAAATGTTAGAGAAGACAGACTGGCCTATGTTAGGAAAATGTCATTCTCTAACTATTGTACAATTTAGTCTTTATAGTATGAAATTGTATGAGCTTTCCTAATAGTATGAAATTGTATTAGCTTTCTTAAGAGATATATAGATTACATTGAATACTGCATAGTCATGGATAAGTCAACATAACCAAAGGGCCCCAGCTCATTGCAAGGAGGCGGACAGTCCCTACCCTGAAGATAATGACCTTTAATTCTCCAAATCTTAAAGCCAACTGACATAACACCAGACCCTAAAACACCTCTGTGAAACCTTCCTGTTTTCTGGCATCATAGGTAAGTAGCGGTAGCAAGACCGACTCCAAGGACTTCTAGATCAAGAAAGAAGCAGATGGATGGTGACACCATAGATTAATAGTTGCTTCTAAAAATATTAGTACTTATGTGTTAAGCAGTGATAAGTCAAATCATGTTGTGCATGAATTCTTGAAAACTATAAAAACCATATGTAAAACTGTATTTGGTGTGCCTCAGTTTGAATGGGACACCTCATACACATGAATAAAGAATTACTCTTGAAATTGTATACTTAGCATCCCAGGGGACCCTACAAGCATGGCAGTTGGAAAAGAAAGTTGAGAGATGTGTTTTCACTGATGAATGGGATAGTCAATGTGATGACAGATGATTCTGAAAAGGCTGAAGTATTCATTGTTTTTTTTGCGCCAGTCACCACAAAGACTGCTCCCAGATCACTGCCTCTAGAAGATTTCGAAGAAGGCTAGCCAACAGTGGGGATGCAACAAATTAAGAACTACTTAAAAATTCTGAGTGTATTCACAACCATGAGTTAGATGGTATTCAGTGAAGTGTGACTGCAGGATGACTGACTGTTACCTACAAAACCTTCATAGTAATTGAGGAAGTCCCTCACTGGAAAAAGGTTAATATTATGCTCAGCTTGAAGAGTGGCAAAAGGGAGGCTCGAGGCCAGAAATGTTGGTCAACCTCATTTCAGTTTGGACATCATGTATTTCTGCAATCCATTTACAAGCACTGGAAAGACAAGAAAGTCCTTCAGGAACAGTAAGCATAAATTTAACAAGGACAGGCCATTCTTGACCAACTTGAGTGTCTTATATGATGAAATGGCTAGCTGTGGGGACAAGAGGATAGCACTGGATATCAGATACCTAAACTTTCATAAGGCCTCTGACACCATTTTCCACAGCCTTCCCAGCTGTAAACTGAGGAAGAATGCATTGGATGAGGTGTACATTAGATGGGCTGATCAACCATTGGGCTCAAATGATAGTAATCAATGGCTTGACATCTAGTTGACAGCTGATAACAAGCACCCCAAAGGTCGATACTGGGATTAATATTGTAAAATATCATCAGTAGCATCTCAAATGATGAAACAGACCACATCCTCCGAAAATTTATAAATGACATTATATTTGGGTAGGGTGATTGACATGTTGACAGTTGAGGTTCAGTCCAGAGGGATTTTGAGAAGCTTAAAGAGTGGGTCAACAGATACTTTATGAAGTTCATCAAGAAGCCTAAATTTCTGTCCCTAGGGCAGGATAACACTAGGCATGGTTACAGGCCGCAAACTGACCTGCTGAGCTGCAAACTTGCTGAGCAGGCTATGGTGGACACCATGTTGAATATAAGCCAACAGTGTGCTCTCTTTGTAAATAAGATAAACTGCTTATGGAATAGGAAAGCATATCCAACACATTGAGGAAGCCACTATTACCGACTGCATGGTGCTGGTGTGGATGCACATGAAATATTCTGTGCAGTTTTTCACTCAGTCTAGAAAATGCAGAAAATCCATCCAACCACTAAGATGATTAGGGGTCTAGAGAATATTACTCGTGAGGATAGTTGGAGGTTGACAGTCTTATTTAATCTAGCAAAGAGGGTGTTAAGGGACAGTGTAACCACAGTCTGAAACAACTTCAAAGGGAAATGTAAAGTGAAAGCTAAAGCTTCTCAATACTGGCAGATGTACAACACAAGAAAAGAGCCAGAGGCTGAGTATTAATGAACATCAAGAAAAGATTCTTCACTTAGTGGGAGTGGGATAATGCAACATTGGACGAGTCTATGGAGAGTCTATCCTTCTTGGTCTTCATCGTACAGCTAGTCAAATCTGCAGCTGATGCAATACAGCACTGATGAAGCTCTTGGTTTAAGAAGGATATTGGACCTGAGACCTCTGGACATGCCCCTTCCAACTAACATTTCTGTGATTAGCTGCTGTTGTGGATCTACATTCTGTTGAAGCTCAGGTGAATGTGTGCTTACTTGGTGTATCCAAAGATGTTATACTGAAGAAAAGGAGTGGAAATTCACTTCAGGTAGCAGGAGACTGTCCTCTGACTTTTGCACAATATCCGAGGACACACTATACTACATATAAATGCAAGAGTCAAACAGTAGTGAGAAGGTACTGGAAGTTCATAGTGGGAACCTCTTCCTGTTTAAACCTATGACAGTTTCACAAGCCTCATCCTTGTGGGAAAAAAAAAAAAAAAGAAAAAAAGGGCAAGTGAGCCAGGTAACAGTGCCAGGACCTAAGATGCTTTTCCTTCCCTTCTGATTTGGGACCTGACAGTCTTTTTGGATGGCTGCTGGTTCAGTTCAACTTGGAAAGGAATTTTCAGTATGTAGACACCTGAAAAACATCATCTTTTTTTAAGGGAGAAACAAGGAAAAGGAGACAAGCCCAGATTTGGTCCCACTGCTGAGATGCAACAAAAGCACCCAAGGACAAAAAAGCTGGACAGAACCTCTCTGATGGTTTCTCAGAAAGCAATTGTTTGCATTTCTGTGGGCGATAACACCAGAGAATGTGGAAGCGGTACATTAGGTCATTCCACAAAATAAACCATTTTTTGCAGCCCACTGCTACTTTGCAGGGCAGTTTGTGCTGACGTGCGGGGGTCACAGCAGAGCGTGCAGAGCGTGCAAGGTGAAGATAAAGTTCTCTCCAGACAAACATGGTGAGGCCAAAGGTGTTGCTCGCCCTGCACTGCACATGGCGACACGGTCGCACTGCTCTGAAGTCTGAGAGGGACCACAGAACCCACAAACGGACAATGACAAGGAGCATCGCTGTAAGCCACTGCTCGCTCCCAGCTGTTAACCGCGGAGACAGACGTGCGAGGAATATTTTTTAGCATATTTTGAAAGACGTGAGCTGGAGCGTGTGTCCTTGGAAAGAGACCCAGCGCAGAGGTAGCAGATCTAAGAGGACGTGGACGAGCACCTTCGGCCGCAGAGGTCACACACCGCACATCAACTGTCCAGCCATCGAGGGCACCGCCAGCCGGGACCACCCTGCGAACGCCTCCTTCCCCCGGCACTGACGCCCGCTCCCAGAAGAAGGGACAAAAGAGCGCTCCCAAGCACGTCAGCTACAGGGTTTGGGGAGCATTCCCGATTCGGATAAAGAGGCTGAAAACCATTCCTTGCCAACTTTTGCAGCGCTTTGCTGCTGTTTTCATGTTTTTCGCTGCATGACAAATGTCTGGTGCTTATGACCCTGTTCCATATTATGAAGCTAAAAATTGAAAATGCTGTAACGGCTCTATAAACAGATTAAATTGATTACAGATGAATACAGTGGAATAAAAATGTGGAGACACATTTCTGTTTCGTACTGAACTGGCATTCAGCCCAGGCTACTCAGCATCGTTTCGGGCTCACCCTGCGTGCGCTGCCCACGAGCCCTTCGCGGCGCTGAGGCCGTGCTGGCGAGACACTGGTCCCCGCTGTGTCACCCTCCTTGCGGGGCACACAGCTTGCCCCCCACTCACAGCACAGCAGGCACTGTGTCGGGCAGCGCTCTGCGCCCGGCTCCCGACCCTCCCGGCAGCCGCCCCACACCAGCTCACCGTGCACCGCGGCGGCAGAGAGCGATCCTGCAGCGCCCACGTCTCGGTGCCGAGGGACTGAAAGATGCTCCAGCGGATGGGTACCACGCCCAGGAACCGCAGCACGTCTCCAACTACCTGCCATACGACAAGGCTGGATCTGCTACTGGAATTTAGTATGTCACAGGGTGTGGTGGGAGTACAGGCTTTGAGAGAAGTGATTCGGAAGCTTCACGGAGCAGTGCTGCAAAAGCTGCGGCAAACATTTCAGTGCTCAGGAGGTTTCCAGCCTGCTGCTTATCAGGAGCTGGGAGGGTTCTGCACGGGCTGGACCCCACGTACACCCTTCCCAAGCAGCATCCTCCAGGCTCTGACCCAGGAGACGGGGATGGAGGGTCTCACCTAGTGCAGACCTGTGTGTGGCAAGAACTACAGCTGCCCGCAGGTCAGCAGAGCCTGGTGCAGCACCAGTAAAGGGTGCTGCTGCAGAAAGCCTGTTATCTTGTCTCTGTATCCACAGGAATCAGTTACTCAGCTGAAGGCAACGGCTGCCCTGTGCTTTTCAGGAGAGCAGAAAGCTCCTGTTGGCACTCTCTGTAATCGAGTGCTCCTACCACTCCTGTTGGCACCAGCACAAAAATCGCAGCATGAGCACTGAGGTCTCCTAGGGCAAAAGGCACCCTCAGGTAAAAGCTGAGCCATGCTGGATCAGCAACACCTTTTGCACAACTCAAGGACATGTATGCAGAGATAATGCTTGCAGTAACTGCCCAGAACTGCACCCAGAGCTGCTGCGTTATTGACTCTTACTGGCCATGACCTGACCACGCCATATAACCTCTCACGCCAAGGAACGCTGAAACACTGCAGCAGCTTCGTACGGCTGGACGTGTAACACCGTGTGCTGTACCCACACGCGCTGCAGGCACCAGACCCGGCCCACAGGAGGGTGCTGCTCACCGGCACACGGCGCATCGCCGTGCCACGCTGCTTATTGCTCGCTGTTATTCACGGGCGAACCGCAGCCTGGCTGCACAGCGAAACGAAGTCAGAGAGAAACACGGACGGAGGGCTCGCTGCCCTAACGCGGGCGGCTCTCCTCCGTGTAACCCACAGCTGCAGCAACTTCTGCGGTATCAAGCATATGTCCGACAACAGAGAATACATAAATATCGTCTTTTAATGATGATAAAGAAATCCCAAAGATCTTATCATACCTGATAGAAAATTTTTGCGCTAACAAATCCTCCACAATGACAATAAGGCACATTAGCATTTAAAAATGACAGTTGATACAGATCGGACAGACGGAGACAGCGTAAAGGAGAGTCAGCAACGTGCAGGGCATACATCCCATAGCTGATCGCAGGACGTGACGAGATGACTGACAAAACACGACTCTCCTCACAACCGCTCGCCAAGGAGCGGATGGCAAGGCCCCTCTCCCCGCGCCGGGCGCAAGGCGAGGTCCGGGCCAGCAAACACCCGCCCAGCACCGACCGGACCAGGAGCAAGGCGCTTGCCCCGCACCTCGGATTCCGCCAGCAAAGTCGGGGAAACATTAGAGCCCATTTTTACTGCACAGGTAAGTCACAGTAAAATGAAAGACCATCTTTTACACATACTACACAACCTTCCAACATTTTATTCAAATAAACTATTTCGTAAACTGGCTGGGTCAGCAGGCCAATGCGATCTACTCCATTCCTGAGGTCCTGCTCGGTTAAACGGATTCTCCAGTTTGAAAATGCTACTCCAGGCAAAGTTTGCCATTTTGTTTATTCTGCAAAACATTATGTCACACATATCTAAAATTACTCTGAATTTAAAATAATTCAAAAATCTTACCCCAGAACATACCAAGGTACCAGAGCTGATGGTCAGGGACTCCAGAAGCTGAAGAACCCAAAGCATCATGTGCTCACCAGAAAAAGCGAGGCTTTACCTCCCTTTTAACCATGTTTCACCTGCATTTCAAATACACATAAAATTTACTTCCTTCAGTAAGATATTAGACGTAAAAAACTTGGACCCAGGTCCAGCAAAAAGTTTCACTTCCTATCTTCCTGTTGAGTCCTGAGATCATCTGGGAGTCAGACTAAGAGCTAAGTGCTTTCAGAGCTGGAATTCAAAAATTTTTGGCAATAAATTTACTCAGTGGAGATTTGATTCTCCATCCAATGCTGAAATATTTTGTGTATTTGCACATTAGCGAATAGCAATATGCCTTAGCTTATACAATCTCTAGAAAATAAAATAGAAAGGTACTAATTATACTATAAACTAAATACATATATATTAAATATTTGCCATTTTTCCTAACCAGAGGCCTCACTTTTAGCATTGCAATGATCTCAAAAGAAAAAGCAAGACTCAGAATCATTTCCACTTCAGGTAGAATTTGACTGAAATAGCAAAGATCAGATAGTTCTTCACATGAGCAGCTGATCCTACAAAGGCTTACAAACACGATAACCAAGTGCAAGTAATTCTTGGGACTTAACAAGGTCATTTGCAGTGCAAAGTCTGCACTAAAGGCATTGCTCCTTTTATCTATGCCAGCATAGAAGTGCAAAGCCCTTCAAGTGTCGGCAGTTACGTCGATATTGAAGTCTCACACCAGTATCCTACACCAAGACTCAGCAAAGCAGAGTAAGCTGCACAGATACAAAGCACACGTATGGCCCGAGCAGCAGATGACTGCTATCTGCATCACAGCTTCATTAGCTTAGCCATGTCTGTAACAAAAATTTTAAAAATGTAAAATCACCTCAATCATGTAATCACCTTTCCAAAGCATGTGAAAAAAATCTGCAACAGAATATAATGCCCTGAAACAAACAATTTGCCTAGAGAGTTTCGCCCTCAGCTCAGAGGGTTTCCTCTTGTTCCAGTTTGTACGATCTCCGACGGCCCAGCCGTGCTCATCGCTGCGCTGGAAGCACTGGGAGGCTCAGGTCGGTGCTGAGCCCAGCACGGGTGGTCCTGCACCGTTTCTGGAACGGAGACGTGCAGGTGACGTAACCTCAGCCTGCTCAACAGCTCTTCGCACGGCAGCACTGGCGACGACGGCAGGTAGCCGGTGCGGCAGGGAACAGCGAGCTGGCACAGCCCTCGGGTGAAAGGTTCGGGGAGTCGGACCCACGGAGATGCACCGGGCTGCTGGCCTTCTCCAGGGAGGTCAGGCCACCACAGAAAGCCCGGTCGCAGATCTAGGACCCGGCGCAGGCAGGGCTGACAGCCGGCCGGCCGGCGCAGCTGGGCAGCGACCGGCCTCAAAGCCCGCTGCGGCAGCCAGGACGCTGTCCGGCCGCAGCACCTCGCCTCTGCGCCGCACACCCGCAGCGGCGGATTTTAACGTCTCTCGGCACAAGCCGGCAGAAGCGAGTGGAGACGAAGGAACGGCTGTGGTTTTCCCAAGAGAGTACCTTTCTGTTCATCCCTGCAGCTGGACGGGGAAGGAGCTCAGCAGTCGGGCAGCTGGCAGAGCCATCAGCGGACTTAGATGAAAATTAGATAAAAACAAGTAAGCAGGAAAACAGAAATCCCTTCTGTATTGTAGGGGTGGTTTTACACTCTCTGTTCAGGAGCTTTAGCCTTACCAAAAGATCTGGCAGGAAAATCGAGCAGCAGGTCACACGTAACAGCCATGTACACAAAGGCAATGATTCTCCTATTTACAGTCAACGATACGCAATGTCTTACAGCAAAACACAGACAGAAGCGTCAAGAAGGTGGAGGTGGGTCTGGCAGTTAATGAGAGAGGAGCAGATGGAGCTGCAATGGCTTACAAGGAAATCGGGATCCCTAAATCGCACAAGACTAAGGCTGGCAATGTCATTACAAATCCAAAAATAAGCACCACGTGCCCCACTGCAGTACCTTTTTACGAGGCGGACCGAAAACTGGTTCCGTGTCAAAACATTCATAAAAGTGAAACGTTTGTTAGTGCAACTGCCACATTAGGAGGAGCCGACACTACTATCTATAGAAGCAATAAACGTAAAGAAAGAGCCTGACATTTAGCAGGAGACTACTAAAGACATTTCCAGGAGTCTTTAGTATAGCGGAGACTGTGAGTGTTAATTTCCATAATGCCATCTTGTTGTCATTAATGAATGTGCTAATGATCTCTTAATTCTTCATTTAGACTGATAATTGCTGATTAGCACGTTTGGGAATGGAGATCAACTGATTTATACCATCTTCCAAGTCTGGCCTGGGGTTCTGGATGTTGCACCTGGGATGAACGTTCCTGTTCCAGACAGATGCCCAAGCCCAAAAACTATCGTTCTGAGATTCCCTCTTCCTATAGATTACAAACTGAGCTGCGAGGCAGGGATAAGAGAAGGCTTAGAAGGCAGTGAGTACAGGAGATTTCCCCTTATAAAATCTGATACACGTTTTCCACATTTCATTTAAAACAGCAGAAGGCAGAAGAGCCCTTTCCAGCACAGAAACAGGAGCATCACAAAAGCGCAACTGGATATGTATAGCTGCTGCATCCATCAAACAGCAGCAAAAGGTGCGCACACAGATTTACACACACACATATATAAATACACATAAATATGTGTGTGTATACATGAATTTCCTTTATAAAACAAATTCTTTAGGGCAACAGTTTTCAGTCAGTGGTCCCCGATTCCTAAAGGTGAAATTGGATTACTGCTAAAGGGTCCGGCAACACATTCAAGCAAAACGTGCTTCTTGTCAGTACACTTCAATCAAATCAATGTCTCTGTTAAAAAATGATTCTAGGCCTAAAATGAAAACGGCTGAAAACCCACTGTTTTAAGAAATTCCAGCCATGATAAGCTCTAATCTTCAGTTAATTCCAAAGGACTCTATTATACTGCACTCTCTAGCAAATGGCATTTATTTCTGTTCCCTTTCAGCCAGGGCTATGTGCATTAATATAGACTTATTAATACTGTGACCTCTGGATATTATCTTAAATAAGAACATTAAAAGTTGTTCTTTCGGTTGGCTGGCTGCTTTTGCTGTAGCATTTTAATATGGTTTCTTGTGTTTTGCTTGAAATGGAATTTGGAGGCTACATTACCAGTCGTGGCTGCACAAACAGGACTGAGGCCAAATACAACGTGCTCCAGGCTAAATATAAATCACTTCAGTATATCTTTCAGCTGTAATCTAAATTAATTCTTTGAAAATCAATTTATGGCTGTTTTATTGTGCTTTTATGTAAACAAATACCCAGGAGCTACAAATGTGCATCCTGCTAGCTGTGGAAAGTGTGTACTTCTCGGAAGTAACAGTGCTGTTCCTCCCTTCCTGGCACGGGTAGAAATGGATGTGAAAAAAGGTATTTTAATAAATAATTACTGTTTTCCCCTTCTCAGCTATACTTTGGCTACACAAACCTGCACACGGTCACATGTCAAAAATTCTCTACCTGGGCAGCATGGAAGGAGTACGGGAGAGGGGTGTCGAGAGTGTAAAGAGGAAAGAATCACCCAGAGCAATTTCTGCTTTACTTCTACCTCTCCCACGGCTGAGCTGCCTTCGAGGAAGCCTCCTGGCCCGCTGCTCCTTCCTCCTCTCCCTCTCAGCTGCCCACACCTGAGGGGTAAAGGGGTGAGAACAAGTGGCTGATGGCAGGTAGAACATTTGCAGTAACAACATACACTGCTTATTGTTTGCTGTGCTGTAATTTTTCGTCAGGGCTTTGAGAAGAAGTCACTGCTGCTAGCACTGCTCTGCTCTCATGAAAAATACTAGTTAAAACCAGCATTTAGAAACGGTATCGAGCCTTTTGTTCAAAGTTCTGGAGATGCCTTCTGGTCATGCGAACAACCTGAAAAGGGACTCCCCCATGCCAGGGCACAGCCACCAGCTGAAGGCACGCGTGTGGGTCCGCACCGCTGCCCTGCCGCAGTCAGCCCCGGGGTGCCAGGCCCAGAGACCCACGGCGATGAGCCGGGCTCGAAGCCCCGCGGTCAC
>Ga0181612_120093_pt1 | contig 34113 bp, 16 predicted proteins | sample HoacroProtozoa21_FD_119630 | JGI IMG/M metagenome (GOLD analysis project Ga0181612, IMG submission 119630) | Hoatzin crop microbial communities from Cojedes, Venezuel. Combined Assembly of Gp0051906, Gp0051904, Gp0051908 | reverse complement strand
TTTTAGACGGGTCTGAAATCTGCCCCATTTGTTCAGTTTGTTCTGGGGAAAATAAACACAAATTTTAGGAAACCCCTTTTTTCGGGGGGATGATGCCAAAAAAAAAAAAAAGAAAGAAGCTTTTCACTTCGGGCAGTACAGTTTTCTGTAAGTATATCTAAAGTGAAATTAGGCAAGCCACTGGAATAGATGTGCTGAAGTTGGTACAATGCATCAAAACAAAGAACTGTATTAACAACCTGTAAGCCCACCAAGACTAAAGAAAGTTTAGGTAAAGGAATGAAGGAAAAGAATTCAGCCTTACTTTGCAACAGTTTCATGTTTATTATCACTTCAGTACTTAGAGAACAGAAAAACGTACGATGGCTGTAAATTTAACTGTAGGTTTAGGACCGAATATTAAAATACTGGTCTTTCTCTTGATGTTTCAGCAAAAGGCATCAATTCACTTACAGCAAGATAGATTAAATATGTTCCTAAACAATACCAGACCAATTTGTCTACTCTAGGGCGTGCTGCAGTTTATGCCACAGCCCCATTACGCCAATGGAAGATCATCAATTACCTCGAACAATAGTTGGAGTCAAGGCTGCATAATTTATCAAGACCCATTTGCTTCACTGCTACATTCTTGAGCATTCATTTGTTAACACCGCAGAAACAGAGGACAGCAATAATCTCTAGATGATATCATTCCTGGTCAGTCACACATTAACACTGATGTAAGATTGCATCTCTTTTGTCTGTCTAAAAGCAGTCCTACCCTAGGAATACAAAAAGCCTTTGCTCACCTTTAAGGTCTAAGGCCTTGCTGTACCACATCGACGAGTAACAACTTTATTTATAGAGACAGAACTCTACACCAATTTATGTGCTCCGCAGATAAAAATCAGGATTTAAAAAGGACAAAAATAAATCAACTCTTTTTTTGCTATTGTCTTTAAACGTGATTTTTAGCATGCCAGTTCTCTTCAGAGACCGTAACTGCATAGACTTACATGTTCTTTCCAGGCAAGTTAAACAGCACGAATCGCAAAGAGAGGTAAGTGCCAAGTTACTGCCCTTTTCCTAAAACGCCTTAGATGGGGGAGGGAGACTCCAAAGGATTGTAAACAGAAAACAAGCTATGTAGTCAATCACTGCTACAAAACTTGGGACATTCAGTGGCAAGAACAACTGTCATGCAGCAGCAAGCCAGACAGCCTGTGCACACGCAAAACCAAGTGACCCCATGTGCTTTTGCCGGCTTAAGAGGTCACCTTTGGCCAGCGTCCCTGAAAGGAAGACAGTCACGATCAACCCAAGTTTCGAAGGTCATGAGATTCGGTTTTGGTGCGATATTCTCTAGCCTAAAGAACAGCCTATTGTGAGGCATAGCTTTGACATCTCGGTCCCTCAAAAGCGTTAAACCAACTCATACCATGTAAACCAAGGTTGATATCCATCCCGCACGGAAAATGTTGCGGTTCTCGCCCTGGAGATTACCGCTGCTCTGCATGAGCTGTTTCTAGCCACAATCAAATTACTCACCTAACCAGTAGCTTAAGTTATGTATTAACTGCAAATTAAGCTTGTCACCAGGTATGCTTTTTTGATCCATCACTTGCTCTCTGCGTGCTCCCGGCAGCAGAAACGGTTCTCGCCCAGTGCTCCGGAGGCACACACAGCCTACGCACCTACAGACGCTGCCGCAGGAAGATGGCAGGGGTACGGTCACTCTGCCAATGCAGGAAGTTCTCCAGGTTCTGCATGTGCCATCTGTCAAAGTCTTTAAATTCAAGAGAAAAATAATATTTAAAACGCAATCACTTGCAGATTAGTTAGGAACAGGAGGAAGGGAAAAAAAAAAAAAAAGAAAATATTTTAACCTGGCAGAGTTGCAAGACAAGCTCCAGAGCTCTTGAAAACTGGAGTTATGCTCTTTTACGAAAGGTAACTTAACACATTTGTTGAATACTATTCTGAGCCCTGGGTATTTCATTATTTTTCTTCGGTAATGTTTTGCTTTCTGTAACTGAACTACTGTGGGTGGGGGGAGGCTTCAATATAGCCTTAAATTTTGACCTACCTGAAGACCTTTCTCCCAGACCTCTGGTCTAACATACAGGTCAAAAATCTTGCCCTTTCTTTTATGTATCTTTTTCTTTCTCAGATATTCAGTGTCACCACTTCATTTCTCCCCATGCTACAACATGAGCCTTAGCAGATCAAACCTGGATTTTTATAAGAAATTAGAACGGACTCTTAAAACAATCCAGTTCAGACAATATTCTCCCCGAAGTCACCTTAAGCACCCTCTAGGTCAACTACTAGACTTACAGTCTAACATCTTGAAGGGCCAGGGAAAAAAGTCCCTGTCTTGTTGGCCCACGCAAAGAGCAATCCGCAAAATCCCAACTCTCTACCCACCCGGCTCCAGGCTCCCCACTATTTCACAGCATTTAGGAAAGTGTTTTGTTTTTTTTCTGCAGATATCTATCTATCTCTATATATATACACACCACTGAAATATGGCTTCAAGACAAGGTAGTTAAATGGATGCATCTAGCAATCTTCTACACCAGCACCAGGCATGAGAACACATACAGTTATACTTTCTTACTAGTCTACTCCTATTGCCATAGTTACAATGGAAATAAGATTTGGATATGAGTAGCATGAGGCATGCCAGTGAATTTTCTGTAGTTGACAGACCTGACAGCTAACAGTGTCCCCAGCTGCATTCAAACCGTGGCACCCAGATGTGCTTTTCCATGCAAGGACAAGATCACACAGCTTCTCACGAGAAGGAAGCCTGACCACGTGGGCTGGAAAGAAAGTGTCGTCAGATCCTGTAGCTGGCTGGACCAAGGAGACTAGATCCTAAAGCACCCTTGGCAGCACACGCATTTCCCACCAGATTCCATCACAGCTTTAGCAATCAGCACGCACAAGGATTTCTAAAGCAATTTCCTTTCTTTTGGTGGTGGTTCCAGGTAGACGCTGTGTCAGTTTATGAGACTGAGGATACCCTCCACCCCCATGGTGATCATTTGGTCAGCAGAACTCAAAGGTTCCTTAGGGCAGGCAGCCAAACAAATACAACCAAAAGACTCTGACTTCAAACCAATACTGGCAGCTTCCTGCGCAAGCAACACCACAGCACTGCTCTGCTAGGTGCTCAGAGGGTTGAGTTCATCATCTCCAACCTTTTAACGTCCACTTCCCCATTTTATTCACTCCAAACACATGCTTGCTTCTCTCTCCAGCTCTGAACATCCCTCCCCACACACAAAGTCTCTGGTTTTTGCCATGATGAGAATACTTGGACATCTTCCCTTCAGACAAGTTCTTTTGCCTCCAAAATCCCTCCCCAAACATTCCAGAACCCCACCACTCTCCAAAAAAGATTCCATGACAAGACCATTGACGTCCTGATGGCCTACTGAGATTAGCAACAGATAATATTTAAGAATACTTGCAGATATCCTAATTTCTTCCTACTTCCCTTGTACGAGTTGGTATGTGCATGCACATTTTATTGCGCACACGTACCCAAAAGGCATTTGCAAGTCTATGACACAGAGCAACTGCTTAACTAGAATAATACTTTGAACATCTTTGAAAACAAAGCATTGTTCCAGTTAAAATTTCAAGTGAGTGTTGCGCACTAAAATGAAAAGCACTGTTCAAAATATAAATCATCAATCAAAAGCATTTCAGTTATGTCCAAACACTCCCACGATTCCATACTAAAAAATCTGGTCTCATAAAAAAGGGAATATAATTCTCTTTGCCATTCTTAATTGCAAAGCTGTTAGTCTAAATATTACACCTTGTAAAGGAAGCCATTTGCCATTGTAATTTTGCCAGAAAGTGAAGAATCCTGGCAACAGCAATTCAGGCTTTTGAAAGCCAAAACAGATACATACTTCAGAAGAAGCACAGAAGAGCTGATGCCATCCCACTTCAAGTCTTGCCAAATAAAATTTAAAAAAATATATGTAGTTCAGCATTTTCTGGTTTCCTGAAGCTGCCTAAAATTCATAGCCTATGAATTTATGTTCCCCTCCTGACAGGGCAGCTTCAGTAACAGCAAGGGTAAAAAGTTCTGAGAGAAAAATAGTTACTTTGCACCTAGCCTAGATCATTTAAGTAAGGATTTTTCCCCTTTACCCTAAGGGAAGCATTTCAGTTTAAAAAACAAATCTATAATCAACTTTGGAAATATTTATGAAACTCTGCAATCTCACTATCTCCCTTGATCATCGAGAATCCTCTTCTGCCTCTTAATAGCTAAATCCACAGCTTTGAAGCAGGAACTTTGACAACTAAACAGACTGTACCCGAGTCTAAATGAAATGTTAATTAGACAGAAACTGAAATAAAGAGCTATGTAGCATACACCAGACAACCCCATCAGCAAACCATATGCAGAAGTAGGGCAGGTCCATAGATGCATGACTGGGACAAGAGGTGCATAGTGAGGCAGCCCAAAGAGAACTTCAGCTGAAAATGCCATGACTAACGGTCTCTAATTTTGTATATGCACTTCCTCACTACATTCTTCACTTGAAGAGAAATGAAAAACAATGTCTCTATCCTCTGTGTTGTCATTTTCTTGCCTTCCCCCCCTCCCCACCATCTAGTCACATTTCTCACAACACAGAATCCAAAGTTTTGTAATTTTGGGAAGTAGTCTAAATAATTATTTCCTTCTGTTATTTTAGGCTTTTATTATCCAACCTGAAGACTTACAGTGAAGTTATACAACAGCTAAGATAATTTAATAGCTTGTTACTGCCAAGAACAGGACCAACATCCAACTCTCTTCATCAGCCCTTGCTCTGCTTTCTTCCTCACTTCCTCCCAGCGACTTCATGGCACTCCCTCCTTCTCCCCCTTTCGAGCCATGTAGGTTCCTTAATGAGTTCAGTTTGTGTTAGTTAACTCATTTGTTTTCCTGGGTTAGTTTTCTGCTAAGGAAACAAGTGCAATAAACTTAGATCTGACAAGCAGCTCAGCTGGCACAATGTGAATGGAGAGCATGAGCAAGATGGGAAGGGAACAGGATCACCCCTTTCCAGCGGCAGCAAACTATTACACTGGCTGAGGCAACCTGTGAACTTTCATTTTCTTTGTTTACCACCATTAGAAGCTGGCAAACCTTTCCTACTGCATGTCTGTGAAAATTGCTTATTTCCAGGCATCTCACAGAAGATAAACGTTTGGGTAAGTCTCCAAACAAAAAAAAGTTGCATTTTCTAGAAGGCACTTACTTACCGACTCAAGCAAAGTCTGCTTTGGTTGCATACTTACCAAAACATTGCTTTTTGCATGCAACATGCTAATAAGCCCTTATGCTTTCAACCTGCCACTGGCGCAAATGGTCCTTCCCCCTGTACAGGGCTGAGATATGAAAGCCAGTGGCTCTACACCCCCAACCCATGGACTAAACTACAGACAAGCCATTTTTCTACCAAACTTCTGTACGAATAAAGCAAGTTCATCAGCCTCCGTACAACGCATCTTTGTTGAAGAAAGTCAGATCGTTACACATTATTGTTGAAACCACAGCTTAATCTACAAGCCCATCCCTAAGCTTTGCACTGGAAAGATTTACCCAACTCACCTCACTTCCCTTTACTAAGGTGACAAGATGGCTGGATGCTCCCCACAGCTCTAACTTTTACAGCCTCCCGACAGCAAAAGTTAGGAGAGCAAATAGTTGAAACACATATCCACAGGTGACAGAGGGACTCTCACACCCCTAGAGTAGCAACATACAGCACCTATATCCTGTTCCCAGCTTCCATTCCCTCATCTCTCTGCAACGCTCCTTCATTTTGGAGGAGAACCTTCCAGAGCGTGCAGAAGTCTTTCCTCCCCTTCTGACTGATTTGCGCAAGAGACAGAGGTACATATAAAAAAAGAAACAAAGAACAAAAGGCAATCTTTTATCACATGACCTACTGATCTGTTTTTCAAGCATTTTAAGTCTGTTTTATCCATATGTTCCATTCATCAATCATTACAGTTATTCACAGCCTATTTTCCTTTACTTGGATGCTTTTTCTAAGCAGGCTTCCTTCTCCCTAAGATTTATTCAGGGAGCTCAGTACAGCTTCTCACAGAACCTGCTAGTTTTTGTGACACAGTACTGGCTACAGAGCTGACCATAAGACTGACCTCAAAACTAAAACCACGCTCGTGCACAGAAAGCTATAGGCAGATATCTATCAATACCATCCCCATTCCTCCTTAGGTCTCTGCTGCCCTCCAAAGTTTTCAGGTGGGTTAAAATACTTTTTCTGAATTTGAAAAACCATCACTGAGGAGCAAGGACGTTAGATTTTTCATTTCTATGATTTACAGGGTTTACTACTGATAGTCAACACAGTAAGTGTACATGTGTCACTTGCTGTTCTCTTAGTAAAAGCTGTGGTTTTTTTGAAGAGTTATTAACTAGGATTATCAAAAGCTTTTATTTAGACAGCAAGGTTCATGTTTTTAAAGCAAATCATTTGACACAGGCTTTTATAGTTATCTATAATTTATGCTAGTGAATAAGCACTGGTTTATTTACATTGTCTAATACCATATAAACAGTTGAAGCTGGAAGGCAAGTTTAGACATTTCAATTCAAACAACAGGCTACTCACTAAGATGGTATCTTTTTGAGATACCATAAGAGGTACGCTTAAGTGCGCAGGTTATTCTCAATGTACCTCTTGTTCGCATGGTAAGAACGCTCAAAAGAAAGCCTTTCTGCTTAGCCTCTAAAAAAAAAAAAAACACCAAAAAAACCACACGCTGTGAGCAGAGATACATTCCCCAGTATCAACAGTACATTAATTCACCCTCCAAAGAATTTTGCAGTGACATAGCCCCAAATACAGCTTATTCTAAAGAATTCAACTACTCAAACAATTAAGACATAGACACCACAAATCAGCTGAAATGTAGCAAAGGAGCAAGTAATAGTAGTAAGTAGCAAAAATAAACAAGCAAACCTGTTTTACCTCTCATGCACAGCAGGGCAGGAGTTACCACAGTATTGCTGATAAGTGATAACTCATTAAAGCCACGAGTAACCCAACCATGCAAGTAAGCCCTGGACTACATCAACCCCGAGCAAGCAGATGACGGCCAACTCTGCTTCTAGTTGCAAAGAGTACAAGGAGGCAACTCCAAACACCATGTTCCCCTTGAGACAAAATCTCATCTGTTCAAGAGGCATATGGTAAAGAAGTGCAAGAAGTGCAAAGGATAACCCAAAGAAACCTAAAGCTGTCCATACACCCTTCGCTGACTGGAACATAAAAATTGTGCCAGTCCAGCCTGGAGTACACGTTTTGGAGGTTGCCCTCATTCACTCCTGTGCAATGCAGTGCCAGAGTACACTCAACTGCAAAAAACTACTTGAAGTTTTAAGATACTGATGTCAGATACCTCACATGTATTTTAACACTGCCTTACTAACAAATCACAACAATCTCCTCTTAGAGCAAAGAGACCAGTCTGTAATCTCGGATGCATTTGCTGGTATTATGCAACACACAAGCTCCAAATCCACGGGTGACTTACGGTTAGCAGCAGGCAATCAGTGCTGCTGCAGCAGCGCCTAACTGACTTCCAGGACACAACCAAAAGGTTACTGGTGCTCTCTTCTTGAATACAGGCCAGGAATTTCAAATAAATAAATAAATAAATAAATAAATACATAAATAAAAGGAGATAAGAAATGCAAAAGTCTTTCTTACCCCCCTTATGCTTTTCAGCCTTTGAAAAACAGTTTCAAGCTGACATCTTAAAAGCAAGTATGTTGACCTACTTGCAAATACACCACCCTGGGACAAACAGAGCATGGCTTTTCCAACCAAGTGTAAACAAAACAGAAAAGCTTACAGAATAGGTTAATATTTTGTAGAAGAGTTAATGTGTTAATGTTCAACGGAAAGCTGAAGTCTGGCCAACTGATCACATGTTCCATGTGCATTAGCGTACATTTATTTATTGCTATTAACTTGCACCTGCAGAGAGAAGAAGAAAGAGAATACTTCTTCCTTTGATCCTGAAGGTCATAAGGTGACTGAAATCCCAGATTAATGAAGACTCCGGTGAGGTTGCAAGTGTCCCAGCTTCCATCAACCCTTTCAAAATGCAGTGTTGGAAAGCACAGCAAAGAAAACTGAAGTAATGCCACCCAGGCTTCATAGACTATGTCAACTTAATTAGAATGGTATTTTGGCAGCACCCAAAGATTACATATCGAAGGCTGGGTAGCAGGCCAAATACTTGACTAGAGTATTTTGCCAAGCCACCTACATTAAGAGCTACTTCCCTGTTCTTGCAGGGTGCCATAAAGGAAATCTGTTGTTTCAGGCCTTATAAGACTATTTAACAGAAGCATGAAACAGTGAATGTCACCAGCACTGAAGGTTAACTAGATATGTGTTGAATGAGAAACATCCCAGGTTAACCTTCAGACTACGGAGCCGCTGAAGGCGAACATTTGTTCTCACAGGGTGCAGGCTACATCTGGAGCCAAAGTGCCTTCCCTAGGTACCGACGTGTTTTAACCCACAGAACACCTGTACTCCAAGCCTGGAACCCACACACAAGTCCCATCTGCATTCTCCCACCCCAAGGTTGTCCAACTGGTACTGGCAGCAGTGCAAAGGAGGGAGAAGACAGCACATAAGCATCCCCGTACACAACATCGTTTTACAGGCCTGCAGTACATTGCCCACAGCAACAAATCAACAACCAGGCTACATGCAGAGCTGACCACAACTCCACTACAGGATACGAAGGAAGTCTCATACCCTCTGTGGTGGTATGTGTATAGGGTGCTGGGGAAGTGCACACCCCTGCACTGCCACATCAGTCAGCAAGGAGAAAGAGGCACTCCTGACATGCAGTTCTGCTCATTCCATGGCAGCTATCCAGAGGAGGTCAGAGAAAGCTGAGGTTTGGACTAGATCTCAAGAGGCCCCTTCCAACCTACACGATTCAGCGAAGCACGCCACTGGAGCACCTGGTTCTCTCCGCTGACTCCAAATGGAATTTAGGAAACTGGCTCAGATGCAGACATCCACGATCCAGCAGCAGAAAACCAGCCAGCAGAATCCCTCCCCAGCATACAGCACTAACTTCTAGCTCGCAGAACCTCTGGACAAGGGTGACCATCACGCCAGACCAGTCCCACAGTACGCCCAGACTTTAAGTCTCTGTACTGCAGAAGTTGATCCTGACAAAGATTCAGCTTCTCCCAGCAACTTTCAGGGTTTAACTTCACTCTGTGTGTGTGCACACATCCATATATTACACACATACACACACACTTACATATGCATATATGAACTCGGTAAGCAGATGAAGAGCTTCCTTAGCGTCAGGACAGAACGCAAAAAAAAGAACTCCTTCAGCCAGCATGGCAGAACTCAGCATTGTGAATGCTCCACCTCACACAAAAAGTAAAAATAAATACCTAGCTCAGTTCTCTTTCCTGAATTTCTTTTGCTGTTTGAGGCAGGGATTTTGGTCATGCTTTGCTCTTCCAAAAAGTTCTCTCCTTCCCAAAATACACTACAGTGTAATAAAACAAAAAATTTATCAAAAAAAGCCGCAGATAAGCTCTCTTGCAAAAGCCTCTCTGAATATCAGAAATTTGAAAATTCTGATTGCTACTGTTAATGGACGAAATAAAAATTCAGAAGAGTTCTTGTTCCTTTGTATTTTGATCTACAAAAGCATTCACTCATCCTTAATACAATCAATTTGACAGACACACCAGAAAAGCCTCTATTTTCATTTCATTTCAGCCTTGCTAATTAGCAGCACCATTTTACTAAAGCCCAGTTCTGCATGAAGAGCTGACTTCACGCAACTGCCTCATTTACACAAACACTTACCACAGGCTTTCATGCTACTTGCTGTCATTGGAAAAGGGCGAATATTTCTTCACCTAAGGCTCTGATGCTTACAGATCTCAGCAATCCCTAGCTTGTAATATTCCCCCTCCCTCTTTCAAATGGGCAGCAGTACCACAGGATTTGCCACCGACGTCTGATATTCTCTCCTCTTTACAATATTGTTGGTCTTAGGTAAATTACACTATGGCTTGGAAACCAATCACATTTGTTTTCTGCAAAATCTTTGCCTATACATCTTTCCTAGGCAAATAACTCGTATAAGTCAATACCCTAAAACAAGCAGCACAATTTTCATGAGGACTGCCTCATTCAACTGAGAACATCTTCATTATATAAACCCAAAAACTTTCCCTCCAAAACACAAGACAGAAGCAGAAGTTCATTGAAGCCGGATGCCTCTCAAGAGCAAGGACTGAGAAGGCAGCCCCGTAGAGAAGAAGCGCTCTTCTCTCTGCAGCAGGGAAGATAGCTGTGGTCCCCAGAGAAGCTCCCAGTTGTAAGACTTCCCAGTATTGTGTCCTAAACTACTGGTGTGCCCTCATGCTCTGATCCTGCTGAAATGCAACACCACGCTGCCCAACACAGCACTCTGGTCAGTCTCAGTACGACCACTCTGAATGGTGAAGCAAGCAGCAAAAGTAATATGGATACAATTCTTCCCATGACAGCAAGTAGCAGCACTGGCCAGAGAAGATCTTGCAGCTAGAACAAAGGAATGCAACGTAGTAGAAAACCACTACCAGTAGGTGGGGAAGGAGAAATACTGAGCAAACCAAGGAACAAGACACCCGAATTTCTCCCATGGTCCAAGGGACAGAAAGGCACAGCTGTTTTCTACCAGACTGATGGTAGATCCCTAACAGTCTTTTGATACACATCTCTGTCAAGCGGGTCAAGCCTTTTAAGATTTAATGCCTCATGAGATACGTTTTTAAACACAAAAAAAAGCCCTGGAACAAGCAGAATCACTCCACTTTTGCACCAAGTCAAACCACAAACCGTTCCCTCTGTAGAGGCCACATGTGCCAAAAAGGACTAGGCTCCACGTCCCAGCACTCAAGCAGCACTGAAGTTTTCACTCTCTGGAATAGAGGTACAACACATCTGCAGAGCAAATGATTAGCAAAGTTAAGAAACCGTCCTGTATAGTCAGACAAAATTAAGTAAATATGTAATTCCTACTTACTGGAAACCCCCTCCCTGGTATCCAGTGACAGGATCTGTGGGAATGGTTCAAAGCTGCATCAGAGGAGGTTCAGACCAGATATTCAGAAACATTTCCTTTACCGAGAGGGTGGTCAAACGCTGAAGCAGGCTTCCTAGAGAGCTCGATGCCCCAAGCCTGTCAGTGTTTGAGAGGCATCTGGACAATGCCCTTAATCATATGCTTTAACCTTTGGTCAGGCTGGAAGCAGTCAGGCAGTTGGACTGGATGATCATTACAGGTCCCTCCCAACTGAAATAGTTTCTTCCGTTCATAGTAGAACATTCCTTTACACCAAAACGGCTTTATCTGAATGAATGCTCCTAAAGTGAAATTCAGGACATTCTCTTTAATTTGTTTTTCCTGATACAATGCACGTGGACCTTTTGCTAGTGTACGTCTGTTCTTTCCAGTGCTGCCTCAACGCCTTCTTCTAGAAACATCTCTCCTGGTACACACCAAGGTGCTCTCTTGCCATCAAATTTAAGAAGCTTGAGGAAAAAACAGTCAGTTGAGACACAGTAAATTACCTCTCAACAACCCTATTCTGTCTCAAAGCAAGAGCAAACCCAGTTAGAGCCAACAGCAGTTCAGGAAAACCGGTTTTATTTGACACTGAAATGGACTGGGAAGTTGAGGGGGTCGATGGCCATGCCTGAGGCACGGGGCCAACCACATCCCACAGCTGCCTCGGGAGCCACCACACCGCTGCGGCAAGGTTCATGGCGCCCCAAGTTTTACACAGTATTTCCACTTCTCACCCTGCAACCTTGGTTTCGGCACACAGCCCTTGGCCAAACTACTGCTTCCACCAACCATTCGTCACTCATGCTGGTCGGTGAGGGACCAGTTAACAGCATGAATTTCACAAGCCTGCAATTACAAAACAGATATGAGCAAGTACTCTGTTGGCAATTAGAGCTCCAGCTTTATTTTATTTATTCTAGTATAAGAGCAGATGTTGCAGTTATTCAAAGGTTTTCACAACCTTAATTGCTGACCTTAATTGTTGTTAATCTTTCTCATGAAGTGGAGACAGGCAGACGCCACCCGTATTTCGTGAAGATAGTGTCCTGCAGGGTATGAGTAATAAAACACAGTATTGTCTGCCTTCTCCCTCCTGTGTGAAATACAAGGGTATTGGGATTGGCCAGCAGCATGGAAGAAAGAACGAACGAATGACTCAGCTGTTTTATTTATTTTTTTTAGAGGATGCATCTGCTACAGGCTTGTGCTGTGAGACCGAGATTTCTTTCCCCTCCCCGGGAGCGGGTGAAGCTCCCAAGTGCCAGCTAAGGAAGCGCTGTATTTAGACTTCACGACGCCTGAAACAGCTGATACACAAAGCACCCTGTCCACCTCATTGAGCATCGCTCAGGCTGTAGTAGTAAGAAGCGAAGTGTTGAGTTTCACAGCGCAATATTAGGTTTCATAAACAAGTTCTCAGACCAGACAAGAAAGCGGCATTTCATTATGTGCTAGGAACATTGCGAAAGGTACAGAAGAGCTTCCCAGGCCTTTCCCTTCGCTGGTGGGAGGCTTGCCTGAGACTTCTTGATCAGGCGTGAAAACAGAACTCAGACTAGATACTCTAACCAAGCAGCACATTCCTCTAACTTTGTTCTGCCAAGCGTACTCAAAGATGCTAACTTGGTGTCCCAGTAACCTGAGAGCAGGCAACGTAGAGGACGGACACTCAAGCTCAGCAAAGAAATGCAGGATGTACTGATGCTGCAACAGGCACTCCTTATAACCTAAGGCAAAAACCCCAGGAGTCAGGACAGTAAAGATCAGTTTCACGTTTACGGTTACCTCCAAAGAAAGGCCCAGAGTGAACCTGGACATAAGGCTGAACCCAAAGACCAGACCAGAAATGGCATCCGCTATCGGTTCTGCTGCAAAATACAGGAAATGGAGTTACCTTCCCCTCTCACCTCACCTACAAACGTCTTCAAGGTTTCTGGACAGGAAGAAAAGATAAGGACCATTTATGGTTTAGTTTCTTACGAGATGTTATGTTTGTTCATTAAAAAAATAATTAAAAACAAATCAGCAAGCCAACCTCCAAAAGTTCCCCAGGCACCATATACACTAAAAAACTGCTGACAGATGACACTTTAACAAGAGCATTAAAAGACTGTAATAAGTTGCTAGAACAGAAAGAACTGAGCCAAGATTTGTGAAGGAACACATCAAACCACCAAGCTACTGACTGCTGTATATACCCTGTCACACCTAAATCGATTTGGATGTAGCATGAAGGACAGTCAGTTAGATCAGTTTTCAGAAGTGAGTTCAAGGTAAACCCAGGCAACTGAAAAATCAGGAAGTGATGACTTTACCAAAAGAACTAATTAGAATTAGGTAACACAGACATGAATAATAAATAAGATGGCATGAGGAAGGGTCAATGCACCTTTTGCAGAAGTTATGACTGAAACCTACCCAAGGTTTATGATACTCTATGGACAAAGACACATTTGGACATCATCCCTAACTAGTGACTCTTCAAAGAGCCTGAGCTGCTGTAGTTTGCAGAAGTGCTTCCTCCCTTAACGCCCAGCTGAAGGACAAGAAATAAAGACAGGAAAACACAGAGCATTTTTTCAATAGAAGAGGTCTCGAGAATGACTGTAGTAGCCATTCTTTACAACATATCCATAAGCCCTCTGGAACATGACAAACAGGGAGGTGACACAAAGTTTGCTGGCAGGATGACATGTTCAGTCAGAGCCGAAGCTTCACGCAAAGCACAGTGGAACAATCTCCCCATCACAAGCAAACTGGCAACCAAAAGGGCAACACTGATTCAATTTCCACAAACTCAAGCCAACACGCAAAAAGATAAATAATCCTGCCTGTGTGTACTGCTGAAGTGAGTGTCAGGAATCTGAATTCTTGTTTGAAAGCATTGGGGGGGGGAATAGGGGAAGGAAAAAAGGCAGACAATACTCACAAGGAGATACAGTATTAAGAGTTAAGGAACTGCCACAAGCAAAGCAGAATCATGACAAGTCATTAAACCCAGGGCACACCCACTTCTTGAAAACCATGAGCTTGCTATGACACTAAAAGCATAAAACAGAATTAGAGTACAGAGAAGAGGAATTCCTAAAGCAGCAACTAACAGACCTGGATCATTCGGCATGGAGAAGAGCGACAGCTGAGCGAGGACAGACATCTAGCCTCTTGTGGGGGACACGCATGAAGTGTCCAGCAAATGCCCACTCCCTCCCAAAAGAAAGGGGTAGGTAAGAGATCTGAAGTGGACAGGAAACATGAAAATCACTCCCACAGGGTAAGTGAACCTATCAACGTGTTAAAATAACAACTTTGGCTAAGCACCGGAGAAAGCTCTTCAAGGGACAGCGACTATAGTAATGGAGAGGCACACTCCGGAGAACTCCAGCACAGCTCACCATGAAGCAGAAGGGCCTAAAAGCAGAGGAAGACTCCTTGCAGGCCTTCCACCTACGCAACTGCTACCAACGGCCCAGAGACACATTACACCGTCCTTGCTTAACCTGTAGCCTGATCCACTGCAGCTACACTTATCGAGAGGAACAGCCAAAACAATGCTCACCCTTAGGCAGATTATTGCCCTTTTTCCCCCCCAAGGAGCCCCGTAACAACTCCATTTTCAGAGAAACCAAGACAGCTGGAAAAGGTTTTGAGGTCACCCAGCAGGCCCCGGGCCCAGGCACAGGCAGAAGGTGGGTTTCTGAGCCACACGCTCTGCATTCAAGACCTCTCTGTTCCCAGCTGCTGGCCCCAGGTCCCTCTGCTCCAGGACACGTTCCCCACCAGAGACAGCAGGACAGAGGGCTACTTGCCCCTCAGCTAGGCTCATTAAGGCAGCCTGTTCACATCAACTAAGACCGCAATTCAAATTAACATTATTAATGTTCTTAAAAAAATTAATATTCCTGGCTGTGAATTGTGGGCACTAGACATTGACCTAACTGGGATGGCGAAGGAGAACTGGAGGGACAGCTGCACCAGAGAAGTCCAGACACGCAGCCTCAGCCCCACCACGCTGCATCCTGCAGAAAACACTGCATCGGTTTAACAGATTCGCACCTTTCACGGTTTGGCACAGACCTGAGAACTACAGTTGCTAGGCATCCTCCATGTAACGTTTACTTTTAACAGCAAGTCCCACAGGCTGCTGCAGCATGCAGAAGGTAGAATCCATGGAGCTTGCAAGTTGACAAGCACATGCCTAAATGCTGGCTGTCTACAACACAAAACACGAACCGCTTCGCCAGGGTGCCTCTCCCGCTACCTCCAAGGGAATTTACTACATCCAGGATGCAATATCTCTCAGCACCAAGTATGAAAGGCGCCGGTTTTATAATGGGCATCTAGTAAGTCTCTTCCTTTACGTTTCAGACCAGGACAAGAGCAAATCAAAATCAAAGATTTCAAAGAACATGAAGCTTCCTGCACAAATCAGATTAAGTCCTCCCAAAATCACAACATAAGCCCAACACCATACTGAAAGCTGTTAAGAGACCACAGCTGAACACCTCTTCTCAGCTTCTCATTGTGAATAAAACGAAAAGTTACTTTTAAAATAGCATGAGAGTCACAACACCAAAAAGATTCTGGCTTTTTCATGTTCTCAAAATAGCACGCTAGAAAACGTCTATAAAAATAGAAGTTTTAGGTGCATTCAGCTTTCATCTTGAGCATTAGCACAAGTCTGTCCAACACAGCATTTGTGTAAGGCTCCATAAAGTGCTCCCTCATCCACAACCCTGCTCTGATGAGCAGCAGAGAATCTGGACCAAACGCAGCCCACCACTTGAAAGACCCTCCAAGACCAAAGGATTTGGATGCCAGAGCGTGCCTGCTCCTTCCCCGCCGCCCCACACACCCTGCACATGGAGAAATTCAGATTCCTGCAACTCACTTCACTGAAATCCGAGCGATCTAATAAAAGGTGGCAGCAAGCAGCACCACCAAATACAAAACCAGAAAGAAACTACTGAAGTGTGAAGTAATGCTTTGTTTCAGGTGCTTAGACGTGCATTTTTACTGCATTTCTTGACAACAGGAAGCAAGCAGCAGCAGCAGATCTGAGGAACTGTACTCCCTTCGGCAAACCAGGGGAAAAGGGACCGTTATCACAGCAGCCTCTCTGCTCCTTGGCTGCCCAGATCCATCCTCGCTGCCCACATCCCGCAGGCAAGGCAGGGCGAAGCTTGCTCGCTGCGACAACGGGGAGGGCACCGGAGGGCACCGCACCGCTCGTCCTGCCTTCTAGGAATCTCCTGAGCCCCTGTGGGAGGATTAGGAGCTGTAATGCTGTTAAACACTGCAATATCAAAATCTGAACTATATATATATATAAAACACATGAAGTCTGCCTTAAGAACAGGGGATTTTTTTATTTTTTAGCCTCTGGAAAAGCATCTAAGGAACACAGTGAGGAAGCAGCATCAAAACTGGCAACTTCGCAAGCAAAACAGACGAGTTTACTTGCACATTGCAGCCTGCCTGCTACTTCAGATTACTGGTTCCAGAGCAACAAGTTATTCTCTCCCTAATTGGGTCCCAGTCTAAAATAGTCCCGTTATTTTTAGTATAGTACTTAAGTATCTGAACTGTGCCCTGTACTGCCAAAGCTGGCATGTGTCCCTGGCCATACCAGGAATTCCGATATCAAACAAGAACACACACGCCACATATCCAGGCCGACTTTTGTTCTTCTGAGTTGTCTTTAGTGGGTGACTTTAAGGACTTTAAACACTAACAGCTGGCCAAAAATGGCACAGGCTTATACGCTAATTCTGCATTTAAAGCCTCTCTACCAGCTACTGTGTGACAGAAGAATCAACCCAGCAAGGACAGAGCGAGGGTTGCAGTACCACTGATTAGTTCAAGAAAGACACAGTCAGATTGCCCTTAGCAGGGTAGCGCACGTACAGAAGAGAAGACTGGGATTATTTCACCTCCGTTTTGCTTGTTGTGAGTCCGTACAAGTTCTGGAGCACTGGAGGAGAGCAGAAGTCCAGAATGCATCCTGTAATTCACATCTCTTCCGTCCCCTTCCACACTGCACACACACTATGGATAAATTTAAACTAGTTAAGCAACAAAAGGCCTGTGTTAAATATGTTTACACACACACAGAAGGAGGATTATGTAAGCTCTGTCTCACAAACAATATGCTTCTTTTGCAGAAGAAATAAGAGACAATCAAAGCAAGACTTGTGCATGTTTCCAAGTCAGTCTTCCCACCTTCCATCAAAGAGGTGACAACCATCCCGCAGCATGCTAATTTGGGAGCACAGAGAGCAAAACAAAATCTGAAATAGCCACAGGCTGCTCCAAAGCCCACCTGCCTCCACGAGCTGGCTGCCCCTTACCTTGTGCTTTCACTGGAACCTCATTTTTGCTAGACCAGGAAGAACAAGCTCCCGTGAGGAGTTCACTCTGCCCTTTTTATCAAGTACTTTGCAGAAAGTAAGACAACGCTATGCAAGAGCTTTCAAGAGAAGATCCTAACCTGAAAGACGGCTGCCAGCCAACAAAAATTCATTAGTCTCTATTACCACTAGACCATCTGTTCTTGAAACTGTACGTTCCTTTTCTGAAGGCTTCTTATTTTGTGAACAGTATTAGCATTGTTCGCTACCTCCACTCTGCAAACATCCCCTTATCCAACATGCTCCTAGATCTGCTGGTGACATAGGACCAAGCCTCTACTTTATCATATGATTATCTAGCCATTCGGGGTTCATCAGTCTATTTCAGTACTTTCTATTTTAAACTGCTCTAGTCTCAGACGGCAGCAGAAGCACCACACGTAAAACCTTAGCGTGGCTTCTGAATTACAGCTGAGCTGATCAGGGGCACCAACTGAATGGTGTTCTCAAACCCAATTCTGACAAAACCAGCTGAGGTGAAGATTCAGTCTCCTGGCATCTGCCCATTAACTGTTTCAATGCGTTGACTCTGGGTGAAACAACTTGCCTTTGTATTTGAAGAGAGCTTTCTGCCACTGACTGTTTGTTGTCTCTCATCTCCAGTTTTTAACTGGCTTCCAGTTAATCCTCAGACCCAAGAAGTTTATGTTTTGCTGTTGCCCATAAATGACCAAAAGCAAGCAACAGTTAGTTCTTCTCCCTTGCTAGTTAAAGAGGTCAAGCAAAGTCCTTTCATGTGCACTCCACTAGAAGAGCAATAGCCCAAAGACAATTATTGCAATACTGAAATAAGTGAAGGTGACGTAAGAGACATCAAAAATACCAAAAATTCATTCTATAATCATTATTTCATTGCTGTGGAATTAAGGGAAAGGTCCACTCATCACTTTCTCAAGAAAGCTACAAGTTACAAAGCCAAAACAAAAAAAACCTCAATACTAGTGATAATAGGAAAGAGAAAAGAAAAAAGGAAAGCACGGATCAGACACCACTTAGATGAATCAACTTTCTCTCAAATTAGCTGGTTTTCATCAAATTAGGTCATGAACATGTTGAACAGTTTGAGTTTTTCTTCAAGCTTCAAACCAGTAGCAGTTATTTTTGAGAGTTCATAGAGGATTGACAAGGTAACAGAGGCTGAAGAATAGCAAACAGTGATATCCTAAAGAAGTGGGAGGGGAAAGGAGTGAAAAGAACCATCTGAAGAATGATAGTTGTTGCTTATTTGCACATGGATTGCCGTTAAATCCAGCTGCTTGCACTGGGAAGAAAATAAGAGATCCAACTCAACAAAAACTGATTATTCGTGGATAAGCCAGGTCAAACCAACTCAACTTCCTACTATAGCAGAATAACATACTTTAAAAACATAGAAGCAGTAGACACTGAATCTTGACATTATCAAAACTATGTCAAAAGATTCAAACTGCATTCTTATGAAAATTTAAGAAAATTTTGTCATTCATTTATCAATGCATACAGTCATTTTATGGCAGGTTTGAAGGCAACTAGGTAACTGCACTAACTTACCATTTGCTCAGAGTCAAAAAAAAACAAACTGGAAAGACTCACAAAAAGCCTGACATACTGAATAACCTTTAGAGAGATCTGCCTTGGTTCCACACTGTTCTAATACTAATGATCTAGATAACGAAGAAGAAAATGAGACACATTAAATTCAGGGAAGCTGCTAACTTAAAGCTGCCAGCTTGCTGGAAGACTGAATTCAAAGCAAGTTTTAGAAACTGGAAAATTCTTTGTTGAGAGGCAAATATCATATAGGAATGTATAGAGGAACATATGTGAGAATCGTGAAGCAACAGTTCTGTTCTACTCGTGGCTGATAATGCTTCCAGCACGACGCTGTATCCAGTCTTCAGCAAATTTCAGAGAAGATCAACTGGAAAGAATCCAAGCCAAAGCACTAGGAACATCACAGAATTAGAAAAACATGACATCTGGGAGGAAAAAAAGAAAAAAACAGAATGAACTGGAGCTTAACCGGAAGAAAAGAAAGCAAGGGTCATGATGATATCTTTCAAATATATGAAAGCCTGCTGCAAAGGAAGGAGGAAGAGTCTGTTCTCATGTCCACAACTTTCAAAAGAAACAGAAATGTTTAAAAAGCAAAAAAGAAGATTTAGGAAAACATTACTGGGTGGAGTGGCAGCGAGGGCGTGGTGTGAGAGCACTGGGGAAAGAGGAAAGAAAAATACCAAGTCAAAATTGCTAGAAGGGAAAAAAACCAACGAGTCAACAGACAGACTGTCTGGGGAGTACGTGGAGTTTCCCCACCACTGTCACCAAACTGCCATTAAAAAAAAAACTATACTCCAGCTTTTCATTGACTATCTGACCTCTCTAAAGCATCCTCTCCAGATCTAGGACTCTGCTGCAGGAAAAATATGCTTGACACAGATGCACTGTCTCCTCTCTTTCTTATGAGGACATTACCCAAAACGAGAGTACAATCTGCATGCCAACTGTAGTCTTCAGAGCCAAAATGTCTTAAAAAAAACCAAGAACAATCCTCTGCAAACCTTACGTGTCAAAATATCTTTCTAAAAAGTCTAACCCATGTACTCACCTCTGTTGGTACAAGGATCCAGCTACATCCAAACACTACAAACAAACCAGAACCTGACTACAGAGGCGTGTGACCAACACCCTCTGGAGAGCAGCGCTAAGAATTCTGCTCTCGAGTCTCACTCTGCAGGACAAACAGTAGAAACACCGCTTTGACTCTAACGTATTCAATATTTTTTATATGCTTAGCCACAACCTACGAGCTGCAGATCAATCTTAAGGTTTCAGTGGCTGTCATGTATTTGAAGGGTACAAATAGTGTTGAAATACCTTCTTCCGGAAGAGCATCAACAGAATCATCTACACATGGTTACCCCAGCAGAATTAACTGAAGTCCGTGCCATAAGGTGCAACCCTGTCATTCTACAGCTGGGCATTAGCACTTACGCAGTAGCAAGCGTCTCTAGAGGTTTCGGGAAAAACAACTCAAAACCTCAATCCCTTCAATTTTTTTTAGCTCACAGATTGTCAGCATTGAGCTGTACCCACCAGCATATTCCAAACTGCGTTTGCATTTGTTCTCACTACGTAAAATCTCCAGCAGTATTTACAGAAAACGAACTCTGATTAGACATAACTGCAACCATTCCCATTTTATTCAGCCAATTTTCTCTTTCCCGTTCCCCTCCCCACACACCGCAATTTTGCCTCCATGATTTGCATCAATGGAAGTAGCCAGGGACGGTGCATATCGCAAATCTCCCAATCTCCTACTCCTGGGTATGAGACTTACTTCAGCCTTTAACCATGCAACTGGAAGATATTTAAGCATGCCACAGAGGCTTAAGGGAGGCTTTGGAATTACATTTGCTTTATATCATACTGTCTGTCAAAAAGACAGTCATTTGCTGTCTTTTCTTGAGTATCCCAGAGTAGGACACTGATGCAGGGATAAATATTTGCAAGGCTCGTTCACGCAGTTTTCCTTAAATCTGACTAGATCTGACCCCCTGTTGTTTTAAGAAGTAGGAATTATATGTAAATATCACAGCAACAGCAGGATCTAAGACTTAAGATCAGGTTTCTACGCATGGGAGGGACCCACTGTGGATTTACAGGATTAGCACCAGTGCCCCTCCCTCACTATCAGGAACGACTGTCCGCTCCCCACTTTGCATCTTTCTGACTACAGATGCCAGGAGCTTGGAGCAGGAGGCTGACGGTCCACAAAGGCAGAGCACTAGTCACTTCTAAAGAGTGACAGAGCTGGGAAACGAAAAAGAAGAGAAAATAAAGTAATTTTTAAAAAAACAAAATCAACAAGTGTAGACATTTTAAGTCAAGACAGTTGGGCAGGAGTTGGCATTTCATGGAGTTCAGTCATGCCACCGTTTTCATTCAGAGCAGAAGCATTTCTGCTGAGGCACCTCACTGTGTGGTAAACCCTGGAAGCCCCAGCCATCCAAACGGCCACCAGACCAAAGGACATGGCAAATAAACATCTACTCATAAGCAATACTTGTGATTTAGGCCAGGACTGAAGTCAAGCCAAGTTCTAGATGCAAATTAGCTACCTGTATCACAAGTGGGATGTTTAGTGTGCATTGTGGTACAAATACTCGGTTCTCTCCCAATTTTTTCCTTGTCCCTAACGCTTCCTCCACCTTTGAGGAGACAAGCATCATTTCAGTGAATTCAATTTCCACAAGCTAGGACGTAAAAGCGAATGCAGAGCAATACAGCCATCATATGCACAAAACACTGTCCCCAAAAACCAGCTTCTCCCACGCAGACCCCCCCCCCCCAAACCACCCCCTGCCCAAACAGCAGCTCCAAGAAAGTGTTAGAATTACTCCAAAAAGATAATCAGTTGTGTGCATTTTCAGAGCCATGACTGTGCCACGCAGTGAGCTAAGGCTCTCCCCTGGCCTGGCCCCCACGCATCACATTGTCTTCACCGGAGGGGTGGGGAGGGAGATGCCTGCTTTGCCTTCTCCCTCCATCACACTAGAAATACCCACATGACTACGGTAATCAATGATTCTTTATCCTTTCACACTGCTGAGAAGTGAGGGCATTAGCTGGCTTGGAAATCGAGTCAATTAAAGTTGAAACTTGTGTAAATACTGCCCTTCTCTTCTAGGCTCTTACCATGTCTGCCAAATTCTCTTCTTTAAAACAGCTTTCCCTCTCCCCTCCCTTTCCACCACTGCAAAAACACACACACGAGCAGAGAAGTCACTCCGAGAAGGTCAATCAGATCCTCAAATGCAGACTGGAATGGCGTCTAATCTTCTTTTACAGTGTCACAATAAAAAGCCAAAAACCATTTTTAGTTCACATTCCTTTGCATCCAAAATCCAGGGTAATTTTACATTCTTAATTAAATTTTACATCTTTATTCTGTATTCAGACTTTCCTCCACAAGACTCAGATGGCTCAATCCTTTCTTACAGGATGTGAAAGAGCAAGGAGACTTCGCAGTGCTCCTTGGTGGAATGTGACATCGTCATTCAAAGCTTTACAAGTTAGGTTGGTTTTAGGATATAGCTACTTCTTTGGGCTGCTCTGCTTTAGTTTATACAAATCCTGTTATTTCTTCACTGACCAGACAAATCATTAGAGATATTACAGCCGTGATACAAAGTCATCTTAACTGATAAAAAAAAAATTTGCAATCCAGTCTGCACTAAGGAAACCATGCTGATGATGCCCTAATCCTGACCTGCAGAAGGACGTTTGTCACCCTGACCATGAGAAGCAACACATTCTTCCTTTCACCTTTTCCCCTCATCTTCCCACGCCATGTAAATAAGTCAGCTTGACATACAGACCAATTACAAAGCCTATACCAAATGCCAGCATACCACTGAACTACACCAAAGCTCAAAGATCTTTCACAAGCAAGTCTTCAATATCCGTAAGACACTCCAGAAACTCTGTACCACAGACACAGTCTCTACCACGAGACCCTGCCTGGACTCACAGCATCAGCACCGCACGCTCACACAGCGCAAGGTGCCAGCGGCAAGCTGCTCTCGCAGCAAGACAACCTCCCTTTTGGCACACCTTCTCCAGGCACTTCCCTCTCCTCCTTCACCACGCCTGTGTCTCACCTCCAGCTCCCCAGGCTCAGTCACCGCTGAGGACGCCTGGCAGCAGTCACAGCCCCAAGATGCACACAGCCCACCGACCCCCACAGAGAAACGGGGTGTTTGGGCAGGGGGGAGGGCAGACAGCATGGCCACAGGGCTGCTGGGAGCAGAGAGCGATGCTGCAGCCGAGCGAGCTGCGGGGAGGCAGCCCTGACCTCAGGACAGGCGAGCGAGGAGAGAAAGACGCTTCGGGAACCTCTACTCTTTCCGCAATGTGAGACAGGATTTGCAAGAGCTCGCAAGCTCCTCACACAAAGCACACGCTGCCTCGCTCGGCTTCACAGAGTTAGAGGATACTGGCAGGAAGAGGGGAACCAAGTCCAGCTACTGGATGAAAGCATCGCTGCCTGCACAGCTCAACCATTTATGGCTCAACTATAGGTTCATGCAAAAATTCACTCCCACCACACAGCTTGAATGTAGATCCGTACTCAAACGTTGACTTTAGACAAGCCACAGTTGCACACAGGAAGAAAGCTTCAGTCCGCACACACTTTAAAAAATAAATAAATAACAAATCCCACAGATGATTCTCTGGCTTGATGAATCTTCTCTGAATCACTGCCAAAGTCAGTACAGATATGACATGGCTGAAGTCAAGCATACAAGTTGGCCAGATATCCCAAGAAGAGAAAGAAATTTAGCATTTGTATGCAACCATGTTGGTCCACCCATAAAATCACTTCTTTCTCGTTCATTACTTCCTTCACCTCAATAGCCAAAAAACCTAACACAGCTATATAAAGCAATTTAAGCATTTTGAGTAACATTTGTTATAAAACCTGAACTTCATTCAACTGCTAGCAGAGAGCACTTGAAGCAAAACACAGGGGATAGGAAGAACATTTAATACGTGTTTTGCCACTCTCCAAATGACTTTGCAGAAGGCAGAACTTGATTTCAGACAGCAGCAGACCCCTGTAATAAAGGCTCGGAAAAGATTTCTTCAGTCCACCCAAGAGTTCACGTATAATGGAGCTGGTAGCCAGCCAGAAAGTCTGAGCTAATCAATTAGCTCAACCTTTATTGTGTTAAAATTATGGAAAAAAACAACCAGAAATGTTTCTGAAGAGATATGCCAGTCACTGCTTTGCGGTCCAGAACCCAAGAACCCAAACTCCAGGTCTTCTCAAGCTCTGTTTGGTAAAACAAAGGAAAGCCATGACACATCACCTTGCCCCAAAAGTGATTCTGTATTTACCACAGGCAAGAATCACAACCAAAATTACTAAAGGACTTCCTTTGGGTTTCAGTTTGCAGGGTGGTGGGGTTTTTTTCAGGCTAAAGCATACTAGCCTTAGCAAGGCTGAGACATTTGCAGCTCTACCCAAGGCAGCCCCCTTGAGTCACAGAAGTTTATGGGCAAGATCTGCCCTAAAGCCATCAAGACCATTTCCTAGTAGACACAAGACAGTCATCTCTAATCCCTTTATTTGTCTTTGGCTATAGAAACCCATCTCGGTCAGAGCGGCGTGGCTGAACCAGCTCGCAGGCAGCTCTGGGACCGTGAGACTGGGAACAGCTGAGACATTCCAGGAAAACACATTTCAGCCGTCAACTGGCCTGAAACAAGTTACGTTTTACCACAACATTTCAGGGCAAGTCAACCAAATCTCCAGTGTTCCTCATAGTGCTGTCGTAAGTCCTCACAGCATTTCTCATAATATGAATAATGATGGATTTATTACCAGTTACTTCCTCAGTTGCTTTGGTTCATGACTATCATACAATAAGATGCAGCTACACATACCTTTCATAACCTTCTGAAACTGTGAAGCTGCTACTTTTTTTTCCCTTTTTTAAATGTACAAGAGCAATAGTAACATTTTTTACAGCTGACTTGACCAATAAAAAACCCCACCTAGCACTGACATATTTAGTTTTCATTTTAAAAACACACGTCCCTTTCCTTATTTAAAAAAAAAAGACACCTATGAATAAAGACACTGTCGCTTAGATTCACATTTCAGGGCAGCATACGGATCAGACACAAGGTCCACACAAGTTCTTTTCCCTAAACCCCCTGCAACACAAATTGTAGAAAACTCCCTTCAACAGGTAAACCTTGCAAAAGCAGGCAGGCTCTGGAGACGCTCTGCAAAGCCAGGTCTTTTATTTAGCTTGCTTGCTTGTGTAGCTCCATTACATTTGTTGGAATGCGCAGGAAAAAACCCTACGTTGGGTCTTCAGAAAAATCAGCAGGCTTCCCTGGCCCAGCAGTTAGCAACCACCAAAAGGAGACGGGACCCGTTCCCCTCTTTCCCATTTCTTCCCCTTTCTTTCCCTAGAAGGGGACCTCTCCTCAGCCACCCCACTGCATACTTCCAAGAGCTGATCCCATCCTCTAACCCTGAAGAGAACCAAATCAGGAAAAAAACAGGTACGCAGGACACCTTTCCACCCAATTAGAGAGTCAGCCATGAGCACGTGTTTGACCAAGCTGGCCTGAGGTAAGAGGCCCAAACATTCTGACAAAAGCGACATTAGCTTTCGGTAGCAGCGAGCTCTTAGCATGGCCCACATCTTTCGAGAAATGAAGACCTGCCTCTTTTCCAAGGGAGAAGCTTCTCGAGCCTCTTCACATCTGCAGATTTTTCACAACAGAAATTTATATTTCAGCACTCCAAAAAAGGAAACAGTGACTTGTATCGCTGACAGCTGCACACTAGCTGACTGCCCAAAACTCGATCGGGCATTACCAAATTGACCTGATCGGCTACTTCATGTCACCTACCGAAGTGTCACCTTAGCTCACCTGAACTCTAAATGAGAGACACCAGGGAGTAAAGCTTGTAAGGAAAATTTGGACTGTTGGACATGAAGGGGTCAAGAAGTTCTCAGAGATGAATACAAGAAAAACCAAAAGTCAGGTTGTTACAGGACTCCTTCATTTACTTCACTTTTCCAAACACTCACGAGGACTTCTCCTGCTCCTGGTAAGCAGAGCTGAACCACTTGCGAGCAAAGCAGGACAAATTACACATTTACCAAAATTAGCTACGGCTAGCAAGACACTTTGCTATGCCATTCTCCCAACAAAGGCTGTATCAGCAGTGCTGCTTTCCACAGGACTCTGGGGAGGGAAGTTACCCAGCGACAACTCAATCAGGTACTGCAAGCGCCATCACACACCTAAACTCATCCTGTCATGCACAGCATCAGCTGCAACATTCTTCGCAATGCTCCTCTGACTTACCATGTGTTAACAATGTGATCCACCTTTGCGAACAAGAAACTCCACAGAGATTTCTCCTGACCTTTTTAGCATCAGCTCTAGAACAAAAAAAATGCACGCTGAATGCAAAACAAGCCTGAGCACACATCAAAGATGCCAGCAACCCAAATAGCATTTGCTCTGCACTCCTACGGCTCATCTCATAGAATCCCTTCTCCTGAAGCCTTTTAGAAAAAAAAAAAAAAACAACCCACAATGCCTCTTCTGAAACCTTGCAAATGTTAAATGTCATGATGATGGGTAATGTTATAATAGCCTACCAGTAAAGACTATCAAAAGTTATCAGCTCATGAAAATCATGCATAATCTGTGACATTCTATTTTGATAATTTCTAGAGCATAATAATGTGCTATTTTGATTGCTTTCCCCTTACAGGGCCTTCATGAAGAACCATCACTTAAAAACAAAAACTAAAGCTAGGTGCCCAGCAGCCAGGGAGGAAGAACAAAAAAAAAAACAACCCACAGTCAACAAACAAACCAACCCACCCCCAAAAAAACCCCACGTTTGGCCTTAACTTTTCAGACTTCAGGATTCCTGGAATGAAATATTTCATCACAATACAACACAAAAGACTTAACACTAAAGCTGGTGAGCTTTTTCGCAAAGTATTAAAAATGCATTCATCCTATGCCTAGCGTGTAGATGCTGATGGCAAATCTGCCTCTAGCACAGGATTTAGTGGCAAGTAGTACTTTGTCCTCACAATTGTGCTGCACAGATATCCTTCTCTTGGAAACTGTTTACTACACTCCTTGCTGTGACCAAGTACAGTAACTGGAACATCACAGTTAGAGCTGGACAGGAAAAACAAAAGCAACCTGACCCACCAAGAAAGCATCTGCCAGCACTTGAGCCATTGTTCTGCAAAATATCAAGGCCTGAGTTCTGAGATAATCCCCTGACATCTCGGGTGATGTCAGCACGAGCAGCTATTAGAATGAAGAATGATCACCCACAAGACATTAATTCGGGAAGAATCAATGGCCTTGCAATACATATTTCTCCCTTAACATTCTCCTAAATGGACTTTAATACATTTGAGCCAGAAGGAAAAGCAGGCCTTTTAAGAAAGGATTTGGCACAAGACAAAAATATCACAAGCTTCTGAATTTTTAGCTTTTCCAGCTCCTTGAAGTTTAATTCCACACTTGTGCTTTGACATAATAAAAGCTCCTCATTCCTTTCCAAGGATGCTCAGAGCTTTAACAGTACAGTAAGCAAGACCAACCTACAGATTTTACCTTCCCCCAGTGCTTCTCACCCCCTTTCCCAACTCCCATTTAAGCAGAGAGAACATTCTCCTATCTGAATCTGTACCTAGTAGTTTGGCAGAAATTAACATCATAGGAAAGAAGGAAGGGGGAGTAAAAAAAAAAAAAAAACAAACAAGAAAAAAAAATCAATTACCCATTTTATTTCATCTCTTGAAAGCTTCTGCTCTAATCCTTTCTAACATATAACTATCTTGTCCTGCCATCCTCCATTAAAAATCAAGATCCCAGCATATTTTCTCACAGTTTTTCCTCTAGAAAAGGATCCAAATCCTTGTTGCCAGTTAGTTTTGAAATGTGAAGCACTCCACAAACATACATAGCATGCACAGATACAGGGCCTGGCTGTAACTCCCTGATCAAGAATATGTCTCAGGGTCAAACCATTCTGCAACAGGAGTGTTCACAGTGGACGAGATTTGGGTGATGTTTCAAGGATTCCCTTCCCCATGGTTTCAAAACCAAAATTAGCACTTGAAGATGACCTAGAAATAAAGTTTACTGAAGGAAAACAGAACTTCTGAAAACTTAGTCTGTGCTACAAACCAACAACGTGAGTCCGAACAGAGCTGCAGCCACTTGATCAAGTCATCAGAAAGGCAGAATTTAGACTCTGGGCATTGCAAAAAGTTTCTAAGTGTTCATCAAGTGCTAATCTCCACCATGAAAAGAGTCTGTGGACTTAGAGATTCTCTCTGCTTATTGATTTTCTCACCAGGGATGCATAATGGAAGAATGATACTGGTGTCATGGAGTATTATCCACCCTTACTTATCCACAGCCTTCAGCAACCACAGGCTCAGTTTCACAGCAGCTGCCCAGTTTTTCCAATTTCTCTGTTGACACAAGTTCTGCAGCAGTAAGTGTGAAGGGAGCGTAAGGACCGGGCTCTGAAGTTTACTTTGTGAACAAATGTAGAAATCCCCACAGCGGCTCAGCAATAGAGTTCCTTCCCAGTGGGCTATAGGTTTATTCCAGTGGGATGGCATGGCATTTCCTCCACAGTTTGCCTGCCAGGAAAGTCATTTCCTATTTTTGTCCAGTTGAGAATTAGTAGAAGCTGGCATTGATGGAGGCTGGGAAGAATCAGAGGCTGGTTTGCTAGTGGTTTAACTAAACATGTGTTTACAATTACCTCATTCATCATGACCTGCCTGTGTAAAACTGCCTTTTTGGAATTTGCCCATGTTCCTTGGCTTTGGCCTCTGAAAAAGCTGCAACAGACTCGCTAAGAAATACTTTGTTTGAATAGTACTGCTGGAGCAACAGGACTGTCCAATAGTTAATATTGTAATCATTTATACAACTGCTGGGCATTAAGATCATCGTAGCTGCTCAACTTGTTGCTGTTGGCCCAAGGATGACAGCTTAGCAGCAGGAGGGTAAGATAATGGGAAAACCTCTTGCAGTCTTACCCTGACGTTCCACAAAAGAACACAACAGAAACAGGACACGGTATTTCTTTCTCAAGATACTCTATAGTATCTGCCTGCAAGAAGAGAACGCAGAGACGGTCACAGCGTTCCCAGTAAACTCGTCTCGGGCACTCATTGCTTCTGCATTCAAGGACCACGACTATCACCATAGTCCCAAAGCTCTTTTCAGAAGTACACTGCGCAGTATAATTAACACTTACGACTCCCCTCACCCTCTCCCCGATTCTCACGTCAGGAAAAAATAAGCAGAGTCTGTCCTGCCTTCACACGGCCAAGGGGAAACTTCTCACTGCTGATCCTTTCTCCAAGAAGTTGTCAAACTATTATAGCAAACAAACCTTATGCTATCCCATCACATCTGAACCAGCATAACCTCAAAGCCAGCAGTCTTGCAAGCTTCAAAGAGCTCCAAGAGACACATTCACCTCTTTTCGGCTCTGGGAAGAGCTCATTTCTCTCGTTATCAATCAGGTACCCTTTCATGACACGTGCCTAGATTATGCCAGATCGAGTCTAGCAATCTACAAGCTTGGTACAACCTGTAATTTTACTTCATACCATACATCAGAACTACATATTCTTCTCTACCACGTTCCTCTCTCCAAAGCTATTGTTTGATACCCAAAGATGTAACAACTTACCAAAAATGACTTATCAAAGGCTTCTGAAAGACTTGGGTAAGGAAAAAGTCTGTCACACTAATATACAGTATTAGTCACATGCTGTATTACCCGTGCTGCTGGAGAAGGTCTCCTATACTGCTAGAAAGATCACGCACTTCGAACAACCAATTTTCATGATGGCCACCTTTTGCTGTAGCCATTCAGGAGAAATAATCAGCATGTCTCCATAGGTTAACTAACTAGGACACGATTGGCAGGTTTCATTAAAAGTTCTCTTGGCTTGTAAATGAGCATTAATGTCGGGTTTTGAAGAACCCACGTGATTCATCCTGCCTAAACTTTTATTCAAGCCACACTTGAGTCTCTGGTCCTTTCCACTATGGGTAGTTTGCCTGTAAGATCCCAAGCAGCCACACAGCCGCCGCCTTCTCCTAACAGAAAATGACTCACCCAGTGCTCAAAACCTCATGCTTCTATGAGAGTGTCTTCCCACAAGTTTTCAAGTTCACTGGCAGCACTGGCTCCCCACCATTAAATAGAAACCACTGGTCTTTTCTGTTACAAAGACCAGGCAAGACAGAACTGTTCACAAGGACACTAGTCTAAAGTAGGGCTTGAACTTGTAATGTCTTCAGTACCAACAGCCACATCCATTGGCTCTGCATGAGCTGATTCATCTCTGACTTATGAAAGACCCTAGGAAAGCAAAAAAGGAGAGGAGTTTTCAGGCAATGGATTCACATCAGTGTGAGTGCAAAGATCTGTTACAATGAGAGTTTCAAGATAACTTGGCACTGGTGGCAACTCACCGCACGAATCCTTCCATCATCAGTGCCCCTATACACACCGTGAGTCCACAAGCTGCTAGACACCACAAACGACATCACTTTCAGATGAACAAACATTCTATATGAAAAATGTAGTGACTGCCTCACTCTCACAACAGGTTATCCACTGAAGAGATACCGGCCATGGGAAGAAAGCACACCAGCAAAGGAACTGTTGGTTATATCCAACCATATCTCAAAGTCAGACTTTTCTGGTTGCTCCATCACTGAAGAGATAAACAGTCTGTCTGCAGACAGGATGCTTCACCCTGATCAACAGTTTTCTTTTATGCTGCACTCACGGTGGAATCTGGCTTCCTTGGAATAGTCCTCCCCACATCCCCAGTCCAACAGAGGAGCCATACTGAGCTAACGGGAGAACTGCTGTTCAGAAAGATCATCCAATTCAACAGATGGCAGGAGAATAGGAAAGATCTGGCATGGGACGAGCTCAGAAGTGCACAGCTCAACAAGCGTAAGGACAGAAAAGTCAATGAGGTGACATCTGTTTGCTCAGTAATATTATGTTTCAGAACAGCCACTGGTTCGGGAGAAAAATGATGGGATACAAGACTACTTCGCCACATCCAAGTTTAGATTGCAAAGTGCTCTCCTGACCAGCAGGCAGTGCAAGCATGGCAAACCCCTAAATGGAGTTCAACACTTACACAAGGATTCCTTGGCAACCTCATTCTTCATAATTCCTGAAAGGACTGGAGATTCTCACCTTTTAGGAAAAGGCTCTCCATTCCTAGATATCCCTAGGTAAAGAGTCGCAACTGGTATATTTTGGACATGCCCAGGAGCAGGTCCAGTTTCCAAGAAAAACAATCCTAACTTCTTAGCCTGCTTTCCTACAGAAGGAGGCTTATGCAATCACGCTGCAGCCAAGCCAGTTGGCAAGTTTCGTGCAAGCCTGACAGAGGCAGAGGTCTCGGGAGTTATCTTCCTTGCTTGTGAAAACACTGGGCCAACGTGGGTACAGGAGAGAAACGCACTACTGTGGAATGGCATCAATACCCTCATAGCTGAGACAAATCCAAAGCAAAGCAGGCTTCCTTAAGTCTTGGTTTGGACAGAAATGCTGGTTTAAAACAAGGAAAAGCATTTCCCTCAACCCCTTTAACACAGTTCAAGTAGAGATTCACCATAAAAAGGCCAGCAGAAACTGGCAAGGCTTGTGCACCACAGTATTTGCTGTGACAAGTCAAATTTTTACCCGAGCAAATACTTAAGCGCGTCCTAAAAATGCGTACCACTGGCCATCAAGAGGCACACCCTTTCATCTCTCCCCCAACCCCAGCTTCCAGGTCTCTGAAGAAGCACCTGAGCACAATCCCCCCCCCCCCCCCCAACACTTCCCAAGAAAGAGCTCAGCTGGTCCAAGGAAAAGTTTTGCCTAGAAATCTGGCCTCATTTAGCACTACCCCATACAGCTTCACAACCGACAAGTACGGGGCCACAGTAGAAGGGAGGAGAGGAGGGACAGCACAGTTCCTCCCCCAACATGGCACCAGCCACCAGGACCCCCCTGGCTCGCCCACTGCCACCGCTACGCACACCCAGGGAAGCTGCCGGTGCCTCGCAGTCTAGAGGGACATCTGCTAGTCCGGGGCTGTCAGAAAACAAACTCCCAGCACAACACTCCCATGCTGCTGGCAGAAGCGGCGCATGACCCAGCTACGCCTTTCCTCTGCCAGCTGGGAACTCCCTGCCTTTGAAGAACCCCTTCACCACAGAGATCCAGACACTTTTCGCCGATTTACACCCTGAGCGCAGCTGAGAACGCAACCGAAGATTTCTAAAAAACCTTTATGACAATTCTTGCCAGAGACATTTAAGTGCTCACAAGATAGAGGGCTGCAACTATTTGCTTTATGCACAAAGCCATTGGTATATGCTTAAGCAGCACCAAAAGGCAGAGACCCATTTTGCATTAAGGCAGCGCTTTTGGACTATCTAGTAAAATACACGGGAATACACTACTGAAATCCAGGTGTGGCTGTATCTGAGGATGAAAGCCAACTCACACAGCGGTAAGGGAGGGGATATTTTGATTAACAAAACCAAGGAAAACCATGTAAGTACCACAGGATCTTTAATATGTAGCTGCCAGGGCAAACAAGACCTACTTTAAGAACAAATAAAGTCCAAGTGAAGAAAATAAATCAGCGTACAACACGGTGAAGCGATCACTGGAGGCAAGCATCAGGGTCTGCTGCTCCGTCAGTTTACTGTTTGCAATAAGGCTACCAAACATCGCTCTTCAGGCTTCGTTGTTTGCTCTGCGCTGTGCTGAATTCTAAAGGGTTTGGCTTTGGAAAAAGAAAACCCGAACAGCCTTGATATTAGCATGTTACCGTATGAAGACAGCCAGAGGAATATGGCTCTGGAACAGTTCTCCCTCTTCTGCCGCACCGTGAGGTCAGCGCTCCAGGGAGACTTCACGCTGCACGAAAAGAGCATCCTGCCAACCCCCTGCACACGAGGAGGGTCCTACCGACCCCCCGCACCCTCCCCCAGCCCCAAAACAGTCACGAAGCACAGCCAGCGCTGCCATTTAGAGTTTCAAGCGTATTTCCCTTTTCCATGCAGGTTTTCTAACCTCCACGGGTTTGTGGTGTTTGTTTTTTTTTTTTTTAACGTGTCCTCACAACTCACTCCATTTAATCCTAGGATTAGCCCTGTTGCCCTTCTCCGTACCTTTTCTAGAGCTTTAAATACAACTAGTCTCTAGACGCAGCAACAGACTGAGTTGGAGCGCTAATGGATCATTGCTACATGTCCCACAAACCGCTGTTAAAACCAGTAACTGCTCAGCATCTTCACGAGGCAATACGACTTCAACTGTCCCTTAAGCATAACTTCAGGCGGCCGCTACCCACGTCCCTCCTATCCTCCCTCTCGCTTCCCCCAAACCCCAAATTCATTCTTCTTCAGCGAAGGGAGAAGCAAACCGCATTCCTCGGGGCTGTTTCTGAAAACCTGACCAGCGCCGCTCTGACATACGAGCAACACATGTTCCCATTCCGCCGCACGGGAACACTCCAGGCAGACCACCACTTCAGATGGAGTGGGGCTCCAGGCTGCTGAATCAGCACTTTCCATCCCGCTAGCAATGCCGAGTTATGCGACGCTTCAAAGGAAAGCTGGGGGGGAGGGGGAAGGAGGGGGGCTCCGGCACTTCAGCCCCAGCAGCGGGGCGAGGGGATTCTGCAGGAGTTCATCTCCTATGAACCGCAGGCTGCTCTCACGAAGACGCCGCAGTTCCAGCCCCAGCTTGCGGTGCCACAGCCACGCAACCAGACCCACGCGTGCGCGGCGCTCCCCGCCGGGCAGCAGAGCCAGGAGGAGCCCGGCGCCACCCCCCACGATTTCGGGGCTGGCGGGGGGCTCGCCGGCACGGCCGGGGGAGGCGGCGGCAGCGCGCGGGGCTGCTCTCCCGCACGGCCCCGCACATCGGAGCGGCGGGGAGGCGGCA